>ERZ773107.188-NODE-188-length-68130-cov-5.609299_pt1 | contig 68130 bp, 58 predicted proteins | sample MGYA00580571_ERZ773107 | MGnify/ENA primary metagenome ERZ773107 (study PRJEB29015, sample SAMEA2737843) | human gut metagenome | biome: human gut; feature: human-associated habitat; material: faeces | place: China | collected 2012 ... | reverse complement strand
GGCGGAGTTTTTATATTTAATTCAGGCCTTCACGTTCAACTATACGATCTAAAATTTCACCGGCCTTAAAAATAACCAGATTACATTTTATTTCATCATTACGATATTTCGCTTTGAGATCAGAACAGTCTATTGTTCCCATTTCCTTCGTAAAGGTTTCAATAAATTCCTTTTCCAACGCTTTGATACGGCCGCTTTCATGCCCGTTACGGCTTACATACAGGCTGCTCAATACCATAACGCCGCCGGTTATAACGCCACAGCTGCTTTCTACCCCCATACCACCGCCAAACCCGGCAGCAAGTTTTAAGGCCTCACCGGGCAGCTTCATATTATAAGCCCAATTCGCACCATAAAGAATTTTTTCCGCACAATTCAAATCCATAGCGCTTCCAAAACCATCCTGTAATAACTTTAGCAGCATCTCGACCCCTCCAATATGCCTTATAAATTAACTTCAACTATGCTACCTGACTTTCTAGTAGCTGTCAGGTCGATTAAACGCTGGTTATCTGACCCGCGAAACGGCAGATCAAGATTACGCTGCGCCAAAATAAAAGGCCCGTCAACCAAAACATCTATTTCCTGCAAAACAGGAGAATCCTTTACCTCGTCATACCAATAACCAGTGTAACACCAAATTGTAAGTTTTGGGTTTTCTCTACGCACCAGCTTCAGAAACTCTAAAATGTCGTCCGCCTGCGCCAACGGATCCCCGCCGCTTAAAGTAATACCTCTGTGCAGCGGCGTCAGCTTTGGAAAAACTTCGTCGGCCAGCTGCTGCGGAGAATACTCCGTACCTCCCTCAAAAGGTAACAGATCAGGATTATGGCAGCCTTCGCAATGCCGCGGGCAGCCCTGAAAAAAAATCACAGACCTGATCCCCGGACCATCCACAATAGACTCTTCTAAAATAGCGGCAACTTTAAGCACAATAGACGCCTCCTATTCAGTACAACAGGTTTCCCGACAATATTTTTGGGTCAGAGTCCTTTCGCAAACAGGACAATAATCACTGTCAATGATACCAGTGTAGCCGCATTCTTCACAATAATCAATCGGGAAATTAATACCTACATAACCACAGTCACATTCCAGCATATGTCTAAGAACATCTTCCACTGCCCCTAGATTATGGACAGGAGACGAGGCAAACTCAACATAACTTATATGGCCACCGTTTGTAAATTTATGATATGCACCTTCTAAGCGCATTTTCTCAAAAGCACTGATCGGATAAGATACCGGTACATGAAAGGAATTAGTGTAATAAGCTTTATCTGTAACACCGGGAATAATACCATATTCCTTGCGGTCCATACGAATAAAGCGCCCTGACAAACCTTCGGCAGGAGTTGCAATAAAGCTGTAATTCAAATCATATTTATCGCTCATAGCATCCACTTTTTCACGCATATGACCAATGATATCTTCACCAAGCTTTTGTGCTTCCTCACTTTGTGCATGATGGCACCCCAGCAAAGAAGTCAGTGTCTCAGCCAAGCCAATGAAACCAACGCCCAAAGTACCATGCTTGATAGCCTCTTCAATCCTGTCGTCACTGGCCAGTTTATCACTGTCCAAATATAATCCCTGCACCATTAAAAACGGTAGATCACGGACTTTAAGATTTGCCTGCACTTGATAGCGATGATAAAGCTGATCTCGTACAAGATCCAGCAAATCATCCAACAGTCGGTAAAAGGTGTCTATGTTGCGCTCAGACTTAATTGCCAAACGCGGCAAATTAATTGTAGTGAAAGACAAATTACCGCGGCCTTCTGTAATTTCAGGTCCGCGACGATTAGCAATAACACGTGTACGGCAGCCCATATAAGCTACATCCCCGCCATAAGGTTTATTAAAGCTGGTATCCATAAAACTAAAAGTCGGATTCAAACGCTTGGCTGCAACTGAAATAGCCAGCTGGAATAAATCATAGTTAGGATCACCTTTGTCCAGATTTATACCGCGTTTAACACGGAAAATAACATTCGGAAAAATAGGATTCTCCCCGCGTCCAAGACCTTTAGCATATGCATTCAATAAATTACGCGTCACCTTGCGACCATTTTCAGAAGTATCAAGCCCCAGATTCAAACTCGAAAACGGTACCTGCGCACCAGCCCTGGAGTGCATACTGTTCAAATTATAAACAAGCGCTTCCATCGCCTGAAATACGTCTTCCTCAGAAGCACCTTCCATAAAAGGCGCTATATCAGTATCAAAATAACCAAAAGACTGTCCACCGAACATATCATTCTGAGAGCTTTGCAGAATAATTGCCGCTAAAGCTGTCGCAGAACCTGGACGTCTGGGAGGACGGATAAACCCATGTCCATTATTAAAACCTTTGGCCAGCAACCGACCTAATGGAATATTGAGGCAATTTAATGTTTTTCCATAAAAATCAAGATCATGGATATGGATATCACCTCGCTTGTGAGCCGTAGCCATTTCTTCAGGGATCAACCGATTCAGATAAAATTCCCGACTGGCAGCCGATGCTATCTGAAGCATTTTTGCAGAAGGAGAGTTAGAAATATTAGCATTGTCGCGGTCAGTTTCCTTTAATATCTCTGCCACAGTGTCCATCAGCTCACTGCGAGAGCTGCGCATACCAGTTCTTCTAGCTCTGTACAGAATATATGATTTAGCCGTACGGGCATGTCCGCTTTCAATCAGTACTTTTTCTACAATATCTTGAATATGTTCAACATCAACAGTCTGCTTATTTTCATTTTTTAAGGCTTTTAAAACATTCAAAGTCAATTCCATTGCCAGCTGCCTGTCGGCACCGCCTACTGATTTAGCCGCTTCAAAAATAGCATCCGTGATTTTTGTTTCATCAAACTCCACAACCCTGCCGTCACGCTTACGGATCATCATTCCTTATCACTCCGATCAATACTTTCATTGTTTTTCATAATACGTTGTAATTCCTGCATAAAATTATTAACGTCAGCAAACTGCCTATAAACAGAAGCAAACCGTACATAAGCGATCTGATCAGTTTTCTCTAAATGATTCATTACCGCTTCGCCGATAACTTCGCTCCTGATCTCTGCTTCTCCGCGCATCCTCAGTTCCCGTTCGATATGCTCAGCAATTTCCTGGATTTTCTCATAAGAAATAGGCCGCTTTTCAAAAGCTTTGATCAATCCACTCAAAAGTTTTTTAGCGTCGAACAACTCCCGACGTCCATCTTTTTTACTTACCATCAAAGGAGTTTCCTCATATTTTTCATAAGTAGTGAACCTGCGTCCACAATCAGGACATTCTCGACGACGCCGAATAGAAACGCCATCATCCACAGCACGGGAATCAACAACTCGACTGTCACGATAAGAGCAAAACGGGCACTTCATAACGTCACTTCCTTTTACAGCTATATTTATATCAGCGCTTTTATTATATCATAACTTTCAGTTTATTCAAACAATATCTTGTGTTTTTCATCCACATTTCTATCATATATACCCAAGATATAGAAAAACTCCCTTTGTATAAGCAAAGGGAGTTCGCATTTGTAAGTTTAACCGCGAATCCAAGGCGGAATTTCAGTATCGGAGGTTGGCGGTTTGATAACACCAGAACCATACGAAGGAGCTTGTCCCGGCTGCGCAGGAGCAGCAGCCTGTTGTTTTTCACTGCTGTGCTGCTGTGCATAGCTGTTGTTATAACTTGGACGGGAAGCGCCACGAGCTCCGACCGCAGGATTTCTGCGCTCAAAACCGGTAGCAATAACCGTAACACGGATCTCATCTTCCAGTTCTTCATTAATAACAGCACCAAAAATGATATTAGCTTCAGCATCAACAGCTTCAGTAATAATATTAGATGCTTCAGTAACATCGAACAGTGATAAATCTTTACCGCCGGTAATATTAAAGAGTACACCACGAGCTCCTTCAATAGAAGCTTCCAAAAGCGGACTCTTGATTGCAGCTTCAGCTGCTGCACGGGCTCCGCCTTCACCTTTGGCCGTACCGATACCCATTAAAGCAGATCCTGCATCAGACATGATAGTTTTCACGTCAGCAAAGTCGGCATTGATAAGTCCCGGAACTCCGATCAGGTCAGAAATACCTTGCACGCCCTGACGCAGTACGTCATCAGCAATACGGAAAGCATCAAGCATTGAAGTACGACGATCAATTACCTGCAGCAAACGATCGTTAGGTATGGTGATCAAAGTATCAACTTTATCTTTCAAATTAACTATACCGTTTTCAGCCTGCGTCATGCGACGTTTGCCTTCAAAAGAAAACGGTTTGGTAACTACTCCGACTGTCAAAGCGCCAACTTCTTTGGCACACTCAGCCACAACATGCGCAGCGCCGGTACCTGTACCGCCGCCCATACCTGCTGTTACAAAAACCATGTCAGCACCGCGCAGAGATTCCAGCAACTGATCTCTGGACTCCTCGGCCGCTTTTTCACCAACTTCAGGATTGGCGCCGGCCCCAAGACCTTTGGTCAGTTTTTCGCCGATTTGAATACGGTTGGGAGCTTTTGAAAGCAACAAAGCCTGGGCATCACAGTTTACGGAAATAAATTCCACACCCTGAACACCGGCTGAAATCATCCGGTTGACAGCATTGTTACCGCCGCCGCCGACACCGATAACTTTTATATTGGCTAAATTTTCAAAACTTTTCTCTTCAAATTCTTCAAACATCGTATTGTGCTCCCCCTTATGTATTTGGGTCAAAATGAAAAATCAAAACCATTGACATTTTACATTCAACATTAATAGTCTTTTTTCCTGCTTTTTATAAAAATTTTTTTATTTTTTCAAAAACAGATGTCTGATCGCCGCCAGATTTTGGAAAATGCGCATCCCAAAAATCAGGATACCAACCAGATACAAGTCGATACCAAGAATCATACCAACGTAGCACAAAAAAGCCGCTAGCACCGCATTAGTAAAAAATCCCGTAATAAAGACCGTGTTATCATAAGACCCTTCCATGCTGGAACGAATCCCGCCGAAAGCAGTATCCAATGCCGCCATCAAAGCCACAGAAAGCATTTTACCATATTCAGGCGGTATATAAACCGGGAAATACAATCCGGCACAGATGCCTGCCGCCAAACCAGCAAGAACATAAAAAATCATTTTTCTGCCGCCTCCTTCTCTGCATCGGAAGCTTGCCCTTCTGCTATTTTGGCATACTCAAAACTTTTCCGGCCTTTAAAAGCCGGAATAACGATATCATCCGACTGACTTAAATTGGCCTGGATACCCCAAAATTTGAAGTTTTCCAGAACGCCGCCGCGCAGTTTGAGCGCACTTTCTAAATTGTTAGGATTCCCAATGGCTTTTATCTCATAAGGCGGTGCCGAACGATTGTTATTTACCGATAAAGTCGGACCCGCACAGCGGATCTCGCTCATCGCTACAATCCTTTCGCCGTTGATGGCAATAGCCTCAGCGCCTGCGGCACGCAGCTCATTGATAACTCTTAATAAATCATCATCATGAATAATATATAAGTTAGGATTTTCTCCCGGTTTACTGGCAATCTTACTGTCATCCAAAACCAGTTTTATACCCTTACCGTGCATTTCCAAATCACCTGCAAAAGCTTTTAGCCGAACTATTTCCCTGGCAACAACCTCGTCACCTGCTTTTGCCTGCAGCTTTTCCATTTCTTTAGATAATTCATCTCGTTCTTTTTCTACTGCTTTCAAACGGTCAGACAAATCCTCGGCACGCTGAATATTAATAGTTTTTTGTCGTTCTGTAGTTTTAAACTGTGTAGCCAACATAAAACCGAGTACGGCGCAAACCAGTGCAATTAAAATTTTTGCATGTTTGTTCGCAAACATTTTATCCTCCGTGTAATTCTTGCTATGTTACTGTTTCAATTTAATATATGGCTTCGTAAATGTCAAGTCAATAAATTCAGCTTGTATGTTTTTTGCTTTTATTTCATTAAAAACAGTAACAAATAAATTAAGTTTATCCATAATCTTATAAACATCACCCAATAAAATCGGATAACCATATTGCAGATAGAACTTAACATTATTCTGCTGATCTACAGCAATTTCGGAAATATGCGCCACAGTATCACGATCCAATTGACTCAAAAATTCCAAAATCAGTAAAACCTGCTTTTCACCGATTCTGTCTCCAAAGTAAATATTACCTGTAACAATACCTGATAATACAGGAGCGTTTGCATCCTTGATTCCATCACTGACTTCCATCACCACGCCGGTATAATCTACCTTGGCATATCCGTTATAAGAGCAGGCCAGATATACTGCCGGCCGTCGTTCTGTGATCTTCACGCGCATCACACCAGGCCAACTGTAAGAAACATCAGCCTTCTCGAATCTTACGTCATGAGTCAGCGCCTTCTGTACCTGCCACGGTGATATCACAAACAAATTAACCGGCTCCTGCACACCAGATATCTGCAGAATATCTTTAGCCGTAACCTTATCACTGCCTTCGACATTAATACTGCCAAAAGCAAAACCCGGCTGACGAACCCAATGCCAGCCAGCAGCCAGCAAAGCAGCACATACTATGCAAAAACAGATGAAACGCAAAAGGCGCACCCGACGCCTTCTCCGCTCTTTTCGCAAACGTTCACGTGTCGACTGCACCTTTCTCACCTCACTTCGTCAATATCAGCAGTATCGATCTTACTATTTATCGTTCAAAGATGCCGACAAAAGAATCTTCTCACACAAGTCAGGGAAAGATATCCCCACAGCAGCTGCTGCTTTCGGCACCAGGCTGGTAGCAGTCATTCCTGGAACTGTATTAGCCTCCAGTACATAGCCTTTACCTGCTTCATCAAGCATCACATCCACACGCGCAACACCACTGCATCCCAAAACCTTGTAGGTTGCAACAGCCAGTTCCTGCACATGCCTTGTCGTTTCTTTATCAAGCGGCGCCGGAACTAAATATTCAGTTTCACCTTTGGTATATTTAGAATGAAAATCATAAACCCCGGAATGCGGTACGATATTGATAACAGGCAATGCAACAGCCACGCCCCCATCCTGCATAATGGCAACAGTAAGCTCTTTGCCCTGAATAAACTCTTCCACAACAACCTCACGGGAATAAGTAAAAGCCTTCTCCATAGCAGAATTAATATCAGTATCATTTTTTACGATCTCAACACCAATACTGGATCCCTGTGTCGCCGGTTTAACAACAACAGGCATCTTTTTAAAAGCAGATAGAATCTCACCGCAAAAATCATGCGTTTCTCCCTTTACAAAAATCAACGATTTAGGAGTAGCAATACCTGCGGCCTGCATGATGCGCTTAGATGCCGCTTTATCCATACCCAACGCACTTGCAAGCATACCTGAACCAGTATAGGGAATTTCCAGCATCTCCAGTAAAGTCTGCAGCCGACCATCTTCACCATACATTCCATGTACAGCATTAAAAACTACTTTTGCACTGCATTCTTCCAATTGCAGTGCCAGTTTTTTCGGTTCCAGATCTATTTCGGCAACATTGTAGCCTTTTTCACGCAGAGCCCCAGCAATAGCGGCACCAGTAACCAGAGAAATTTCTCGTTCAGCCGACGGGCCCCCCATTATTACTGCAACAACATCGTTTTTATTCATCATTATCTACCTCTCTCAAGCTCGGTAACAAGCTCTTCACCGACCTTAAAAATATCGCCGGCGCCAACAGTCATAATCAAATCTCCCGGCTCGGCAATTTTAAACAAGTACTCTTCTAACTTCGGCAAAGTAGGAATAAACGTAACCTGCTGCTGTGTCGCCTCAGTCACAGCTTCTGCCAGTGAAGCCCCACTTACACCGTCAATTGGGAATTCACCTGCAGAATAAATATCCGTCAATATCAGCTGATCGCAATCAGCAAAGCATCGGCTGAATTCATCAAATAATAATTTTGTGCGGGTATAGCGGTGCGGCTGAAAAGCACAAATCAATCTTTTAGGCTGGGTCTGCCTGGCCGCTTTTAACGTAACACCGATCTCCGTCGGATGATGCGCATAATCATCAACAACCCAGATCCCATCAATGCGGCCTTTGGTTTCAAAACGTCTTCTCGCACCGCTGAATTTCTTCAATGCAGGTAAAATCTGCTGCATCGGTATCCCCATTGCCTGTGCCGTCGCTATTGCTCCCAAAGAATTAAGCACATTATGCTGTCCTGGTACGATCAGCTCCACGGTGCTGACAAAAACTCCGTCTACATATAAATCATAACAGGTACCATTGACACTGTATCGGATGTTTCTCGCCTGATAACGAGCGTCTTCATGCTCCAGGCCATAGCTGATAACAGGAGTTGTCGTTTCTGATGCCAGCTTGCGCAGTTTTGGACTGTCCATACATAAAATTGCTGCGCCGCCTTCTTTGACATTAGACAAAAACTCTGTAAACGCCAGATAAATATTTTCTTCGCTGCCATAATGGTCCATATGATCGTTTTCAATATTTGTAACAATGGCATACTTAGGATAAAACTTTAAAAAAGAACCGTCGCTTTCATCAGCCTCAGCTACCACATATGATCCTGCCCCATTACGGGCGTTACCGCCCAAGCTGCCGACCTCACCGCCAATAATAATGGTCGGATCGATATCTGATGCAGCAGCAATGCAGGAAATCATTGCACTGGTAGTAGTTTTGCCGTGAGCACCTGCCACAGCCACCCCATCAGCATGATTAAGAATCTCTGCCAGCACATCTGATCTGTGCAGAATCGGTAAATTACGTTTTTTCGCTTCCATCAGTTCGGGGTTATTTTGATGGATAGCACTGGATATAACTACGGCGTCGACATCGTCGACCTGACATTCGGCATGACCCATGTAAACCAAAGCGCCCTCTTGAGCAAGCTTAGCTCCCATATGACCGGCATTAAGATCAGAACCTGATACCTGATAACCGCGTTTGAGCAAAACATGCGCAATAGCACTCATTCCGGCTCCTCCAATACCGATAAAATGAATGTTTTGCAGACCTTTAAGCACTAAAAGCCCTCCTCCGTCATTTTCTTACTAAGTTCAACGCCTGCTGCGCGATTTCTACCGCCGCCTCAGGTCTTCCCAAACTTTTTGCAGCTTTTTTCATAGTCTGCAGCTGGTTATCGTTGATCAGTAATTTTTCTATCTCTTCCAACAATTTTTCGCCTGTCAGTTCTTTATCCAAAATAACCTTAGCTGCTCCGGCCGCCTCTACGGCCTTAGCGTTAAATTCCTGATGATTGGCTGTAGCGTAAGGATATGGTACAAGCACAGCAGGAACACCCTTTGCTGTCAACTCTGCCAAACCGATAGCTCCGGCCCGAAATACAGCCAGATCGGCAGCTGCCAAAGCAACCGGCATATTATGCAGATATGGCCTGATCATAATGTTATCGTCCAATGATCCGACCTTCCTCATTTCAGCCATATAATATTCATAATTAACTTCACCGGTAGCATGCAGCACCTGCACATCTGAGCGTCCCGACAGCTCTCGCTCTACATACTGCATGGCATTATTGATGCTGCGGGCCCCTCGGCTTCCACCTGATACAAGAATAGTTTTTTTATTTGCATCAAGCCCCAGCTCAGCAACAGCATCCTTATGTTTTTTCTGCATGATCTCGCTGCGAATAGGATTCCCTGTAAAAATCTTTTTTGACGAACCGCCAAAATATTTTTCGGCCTCGCTATAACCTAAAAAAACCTTTCTCACATAACGCGCCAGAATTTTATTAGTCACACCAGGCATTGCGTTCTGTTCCTGGATACATGTGGGAATACCTTTTAAAGAAGCTAAAAACACGATCGGGCCACAAACATAACCGCCAGTACCAATAACTAAATCCGGCTTCAACTTATCAAGCAGGCTGTAGGCATCTTTAAGCCCATGCAGCAGTTTTATGCCTGAACGCAATGTGTCTAAACTTAAACTGCGTTTAAAACCTGCAACATCAATAAATTCCAAATTATAACCGTAACGTGGAATAATATCTTTTTCCAAACCTTGCCTTGTCCCGACAAAGGTAATTTCCACATCAGGACGGATAGCCTTGATTTGATCGGCAATAGTCAGCGCCGGATAAATATGCCCGCCGGTACCGCCGCCAGAAAGTATAACTTTCACAGTTTTTCCTCCTAGCCTTTACTTTGGCAATGCCGCAACCAAATTTTTAAAATAACGGCCGCGTGCAGGGAAATTTTCAAACATATCATACGAAGAACAGGCAGGTGACAGTAATACTACCTGTGGCGCAGCAGCCAGCTTATACGCCAGCTCAACAGCCTCATCCATTGTCTCTACTTTTCTGATATCGCCTACGCCTGCTGCTGCGGCGGCTTCATAAAAACGTTCTTTCGCTTCACCCAATAAAATCAGCACATCTGCCTTGGCCTGCACTAATTTCATCATCGGTTCCAAAGATGTCATTTTATCATGTCCGCCTGCCAGCAAAATTATATGCCCGTCAAAAGCTTCCAAAGCTTTTATTGTCGAATCAGGATTAGTTGCTTTCGAATCATTATAATATGGTACACCGTTAACTGTCATCACATACTCCAAACGGTGCTCAACACCTGTGAAATCCAGCAAAACCCTGCGCATATTTTCAATAGTGACCCCGGCAAAAAAACATGCCGCAATAGCCGCCAGTACATTTTCTTCATTATGACCGCCAAATACACGCAAGTCTTTTTTATGACAAACAGTATAAAGCTGTCTGTCCCAGGCAATAGTAAAATTACCTCCGTTTAAATATACGCCCCGATTAAGCTGTTCCCTGCGGCTGAACCAGCAAACCTTTGAAGGGGCCAATTCGCCCCAGCTGCGTATAATAGGATCATCATAATTTAAAATCACGATATCATTCTCACGCTGTTTTTTAAAGATATTACACTTCGCCGCACCATAAGCTTCCATCGTATGGTGGCGATCTAAATGATCGGGAGTAAGATTCAAAATTACTGCTACATCTGGACGAAACTCACGCACACCTTCCAGCTGAAAACTAGACAGTTCCGCTGCAAGCCAGGCGTCAGCTCCTAAATTCTCAACTTCCTTCGACAATGCCTGTCCAATATTACCGCCAACAGCCGTTGGCACAGGCAAAGTTTTCAGCATTTCTCCTACTAAAGTAGTAGTTGTTGTTTTGCCATTCGTACCCGTAATTCCTATAATATGCCCATTATAACTGCGGTATGCTGCTTCTACTTCACTTATGACCTCTATTCCCGTCTTCACGGCCATATCAGTCAAAGGATTAGCCAGAGGAATTCCTGGTGATAAAACAATTTGTTCTACTTCCTGCAGCAAAGTTTCCCCATTGCCGCAATACAGGCCACCGCCATGCTTCTCCAATAGTTTCAGCAAAGCTTTATCTATCTTTGTTTCCTTATCACTATATAAAAACACCCGACAGCCTTGTTTTGCCAAAGCGTCAGCAGCTCCGCAGCCACTGATACCCGTACCGTATACTAAAACAGTCTTTGCCATTAACAGCCGCCTCCGTTCCCCAGATACCATAACCCAATACCAATTAAACCAAGCAGCAAACTACTGCCCGCAAAAACTTGCACAATCTTTGTTTCTTTCCACCCGCCCAATTCAAAATGATGATGAATAGGAGTCATACGAAAAATACGCTTACCGCCTGTTTTTTTAAAATAACCGACCTGAATAATAACCGAAGCTGCTTCCATAACATAAATCCCGCCAAGAATAATCAGCAACAACTCTGTCCGTGTCAACAGGGCCAACGCAGCAATTCCTCCGCCCAGTGCCAAAGAACCTGTATCGCCCATAAAAACTTTAGCCGGATAACGATTGAACAGTAAAAAGCCCAAACAAGCACCCGTCAATGTCAAAGCAAAAATACTGAGGTCCATACTGCCTGACTGATAAGCAATATAAGCATAAGCCAATGTTACCGGTACTGTTACGGATGCAGCCAGGCCATCTAACCCATCAGTAAGATTGACAGCATTCGTAGTACCTACCAGAAGCAAAAACGCCAGTACATAATACAGGCTTCCCAAGGGAACTGACAATGAGGTTCCTGGAATATTCAACCCCAAATTTACATGCGGCTGCAATTCAAGATAATAAACATAGGCACCAGCCAGCAAGAATTGTAAAAACAGTTTCTGTTTAGCTGTAAGCCCAAGATTACGTTTCATTACCACTTTAATATAATCGTCAATAAAACCAATCAACGCATGCCCAAAAGTCAGAAGCAATGCAATCAAAACTGCCGGCGTCAGCTTGCACCATACCAGCACTGCAACCAGAACTGCAGTCAGTATCATCAACCCGCCCATTGTCGGTGTGCCACTCTTTTTTTGATGTGCCTGCGGCCCGCAGTCACGAATGCTCTGACCAAATTTCAATTTATGAAGCAGCGGTATCAGCACAGGTCCACTGGCTGAGCAGATCACAAAAGATGTCGCCAATGCTCCCCAAAGGCTGTAATCCATTTTCTATCAATCTCCAAACCTTATAGCTATAGCTGTTTATTTTTTAAAACTAACTCCAAAAGAGAATCCACCTGCATCGAATGCGAACCTTTTAAAAGCACAATGTCATACGGCTGCAGAAGGCTATCCAAAAGCTTGGCCGCTTCATCTCGGCCGGCACACCAATATGCTTTGCCTCCCAAAGCTTCAACTGCCGCGGCAATAGCTTTTGCTTCATCACCATAAGCGATTACCATATCCGTCTTTTCGCGAACAGCAAACTGACCCACTCTGCGATGAGAATCGAAAGAAATATCACCCAGCTCCAGCATATCAGCCAACACTGCAATCGTGCGGGCGCCGTGGGCCGCTTTCTTTGCTTCATGTAAAGTTTTTAACGCAGCTTCCATTGAAGCAGGGCTGGCATTATAGGCATCATTGATTACCGTCATAGTACCTATATGCACTATTTCCTGACGGCTGCCTGTCAGTTTTGCTGTCATTAAAGCTTTAGCACTATCATTTAATTTTACACCAAAAGCAGCACCCACTGCAATCGCTGCCAAAGCATTTTGTACGTTGTGTTCGCCAATAAATGGCATATTCACTTCCGTACGTTCTCCTGACCTGCTGTCAATGCAGGTAAATACACTCCCATGAGCAGTTGTTACCACATTATCACCACGGAAAGTAGCTTTACCTGAATACCCATAAGTAACAACCTGTGCTTTAGTTTTATCAGCCATTGCTGCAACATATTCATTATCAGCATTCAGCACCGCCAATTGTTCCTGTGTCAGATCTTCAACTAACTCACTTTTTGCTCTGGCAATATTTTCCATACTTCCCAGAAGCTCCATATGTGTTTCACCAACATTAGTCACAACCGCTACATCAGGTTTTGCAATATCGCATAATTCCCTAATCTGACCCAAGCCGCGCATTCCCATTTCGACAACAGCAATCTCTGTATCAGCCTTAACGCTCAGCAATGTTTTTGGCAAACCAATTTCATTATTAAAATTCCCCTGAGTTTTGATCACCTTAAACTTAGTCGACAAGCAGGCAGCAATCATATCCTTAGTAGAAGTTTTACCATTAGAACCAGTAACAGCAACCACCTTTAAATTTTTATGACTCATTCTGAATGCATGCGCTATCTGCTGATAAGCAAGCAGCGTATCCTCAACAATAATAATTACAGTTTCAGAGGGCAGTTCAGACACAGGCTTTGACACCAGCACTGCCGCCGCTCCATGTTCCAACGCCATTTTACAATAAGCATGACCGTCAAAACGCTCACCACACAAAGCTACGAACAATTCACCACTGCTTTCAATCCGCGAGTCAGTCGTAATCCCTGTGAAAACAAGCTCCTGCATATTTTCACAATGGCCACCTGTTGCCGTTATTATTTCCTGCAAGCTAAGCATACAATCACCTTTTCTTCCAGTATTCCTGCACTACTTCACGATCATCAAAGTGAATAGTTTTATCTGCCAGAATTTGATAGTTTTCATGGCCTTTACCGGCGATCATGATCACATCATTCGCAGCAGCCTCAGACAAGGCGTGATAAATAGCGTCTCTGCGCTCTGCAATCAATTCCACACTCTTCCCTTCCGGAACATCCTTCAGCGCCTCTGCAATCTCGTCGATGATAACTGCCGGATCCTCAGTACGCGGATTATCAGAAGTAACTACGATCATATCTGCCAAATCCAAAGCTATTCTTCCCATAATAGGCCTTTTTTTATTGTCACGGTCACCACCGCAGCCAAATACTACCCACAGTTTGCCTTCCGTAATACTACGAGCAGTTTTCAGCACATTTTCCAAACCATCAGGAGTATGAGCATAATCAACAATAACAGTATACGGCTGTCCTGCTTCCACTAACTGGAAACGTCCAGGAACACCGTCAAAACCATTTAAAACATCAACAATAGTTTTTTTATCAATTTGTTCTGCCAACGCAATAGCCACAGCCGCCATAACATTGTAAACATTAAATTCACCAGTAATTTTTAAAAGCAGATCCATCTCGCCCACCGGCGTATGCAGCTGTAACCGCATTTGTTTAGCCTCAACTTTAAAAAACAACGGATAAATATCATTATTACGTCCTTCGCCATAAGTCAGTATTCTTGTTTTTGTGCGGTCGCATAAAATCGGCGAACTTGCATCATCCATATTAAAAACTGCTGTTTTATTCTCTTTTTTACCTTCATTCAAATGTTCAAACAACAGCCCTTTCGCATCGCGATAGTTTTCCAGTGTTTTATGAAAATCCAAATGATCCTGCGTTATGTTGGTTAAAGCAGCAGTGTCATATTCACAGCCGGCAACACGATTAAGTGCCAGTGCATGCGACGAAACCTCCATGACCACATACTCACATCCGGCTTCTTTCATTCTGTATAAAGCACGCTGCAGATCTACTACGTCTGGAGTAGTATTATGAGCTACAATAGCCTCGTCCTCGATCATTATATTGATAGTTCCTATAAGCCCAACCTTAAATCCGGCCTTACGTAAAATAGCACGCACAATATTGGTAGTAGTGGTTTTACCATTCGTTCCCGTTACCCCTATCATCCGCATAGTTTTACCTGGATAATCATAGAAAAAGGGAGCGATCACTTCCATTCCCAATCGGGTATCAGCCACCTTTAAAAGCGTCAATCCATCAGGACATACCTCTGGAACATCCTCAACCAAAGCTGCACCGGCACCAGACGCAGCAGCCTGCTCCAAGTATTTATGCCCATCCACATGTGCCCCTTTCAGACATATAAACAAACTGCCTTCTCTCACTTCGCGCGAATCAGCAGTTATATCCTTAATGATTTTATCGCAGTCACCAACAACCTGTACTTCAGGCAGTACAGCAACGATTTCTTCTAACAGCTTTTGCATATGGCATACCTCCAAAAGTGAAAGGGCAGCCTATATACAGGCTGCCTTCTAAAATCTTCATATATTATAGCATATTTTTAGTAAGAAGGCTATGAAACGATTATTTTGCATAAGCATAGCCGTCATAAGCAACTTTACGGCTATCAGCCTTCACATAGATATTATTACGGGCAACTGTCATACCCAATTGTTTTTCAGCTATACTGGTGACTCTTTCCGGCCCCTTCAGCTGCTCAACTTCAATTTTTATTTCCGAATTTTTTAAAAGCAACGTAGCTTCCTGCTGTTTCAATGCAACAAGCTCATCACCTGTACGGACCAGGCTTTCACTGCGTGCGACCGCAGCAAAATAAGCCACCATCACGAGCAGTACTAACACGGCAGCACGGCGACGCACAAGTTTATAGTCAACTTTTTTGACTTTGCGAACCCGCTCTACAGGTCTCTCATATTCAATTTCTTCCCATGCGTAATTATCATACTTACGTGCTAACATGCTCCACCCTCCAAATCAGCGTTTGATCGCATAACGTAACCGTGCGCTGCGCGAACGCGGATTCGCCTCTATTTCCGCATCGCTGGGAACTATATTCCCCACTTTTTTTACAAGCGGCTTTTTCCCGCAAACACAAACTGGAAGCTGCGGCGGGCAGATACACCCTTTCGCCAGCTGTGCCAGTGTTTGTTTCACTATCCTATCTTCTAAAGAATGAAATGTAATCACTCCTATACGCCCACCGCTTTTCAAACGTTCGACCGCCTGCGTTACAACATTTTCCAAAATATTCAATTCATCATTCACTTCAATACGGATTGCCTGGAACGTACGTTTTGCAGGATGCGGCCCATCCTGCCGCGCTCCCTTGGGAATTGCCTTTTTGATCACATTCACAAGTTCAAAGGTAGTTTTAATAGGCTTTTCAGACCGTTCCTTAACGATAAACTGAGCTATTCTTTTACTCCAGCGTTCTTCACCATAACGGTAAATAATATCCGCCAGTTCTTCTTCTTTGTAACGGTTAACTATATAATAAGCATCTTTTTTACTTTCTTTATCCATCCTCATATCCAAAGGACCATCATGCATATACGAAAATCCACGCTCCGGTGTGTCCAGTTGATAAGAAGATACACCAAGATCAAAAAAAATTCCGTCAATCTTATCAATATCCAAGCCATCTAAAACATCGTCGAAATTCTTAAAATTTGACTTAGCGATTTTTATTTTACAAGGCAGTCCCTGCAATCTAACACTTGCAGCTGCAATCGCGTCATCGTCCTGATCAATAGCGACCAGCGTGCCCCGCGAACTGAGCTGCATGGCAAACCCTTTGGAATGTCCCGCACCACCCATGGTGCAGTCCACATAAATTCCATCTTTGTCAGTTATAAGCCAGTTGATGCTCTCTTCCAGCAATACGCTTTTATGTACAAATTCCATTATCATGGCCGCCTGTCCTTAGATTCCTAAATCAAGATCTGCCAACTGTTCCGCTAATTCGCCCACATCTTCGGCATTTTCTTCGTTATATGCGTTCCAGCGTTCTGCGTCCCAGATCTCAGCCCTGTTGCCAACGCCGACAATAACGGCATTTTTATCCAGTCCTGCAAACTCGCGCAGATTAACAGGTAAAAGTACCCGTCCCTGTTTATCGCACTCACCTTCGGCAGCACCGCCAAAAAAGAAACGGTTAAAATCACGGGCGCCCTTACGGGTCATCGGTAAAGAATTAAGCTTTGCTTCTAAAAGCCGCCATTGCTCAAGATCATAAACAAATAAGCAGCCGTCCAGCCCTTTTGTTAAAACAAACTTTGTTCCCAAAGCCTCGCGGAGCTTTACAGGCATAAAAAGGCGTCCCTTTGCATCAAGGTTATGTTGAAACTCGCCCATTAACATTTTGAGACGCCCCTTCCTCCACTTTGCTCCACTTTTCACCATTATAACCTCATTTTTGTGAAATTACAACATTTTTTTACTAATATATAAGAAATTATATAAAAAAAACTTCCGCAAGCTTTAGCTTGCGGAAGTTTAAATCTTTTCAGTATCAGTAATTGGTGCTTCTCAGTTCAAAATAGCCCTGCGGATGGTCGCAGACCGGGCATTTTTCCGGAGCTTTTTCGGCAACAACAATTCTGCCACAGTTGCTGCAGATCCAAACCTGTTTTTCTTCACGTTTGAATACTCTGTCATTTTCGATATTGGCGAGCAGTGCCAAATATCTTTCTTCATGCTCTTTCTCGATTTTGGCAACTTCTTCAAAAAGGAAAGCGATTTTATCAAAGCCTTCTTCTCTTGCTTCCTTTGCAAAACCTGCATACATATCGGTCCATTCATAATGTTCACCGGCTGCAGCGTCTTTCAGGTTAGCCATAGTATCAGGCAGGCTGGCATGCGGAATACCGCCGCTCATTAAAATTTTGAACCAGATCTTAGCATGCTCTTTCTCGTTGCCTGCAGTTTCTTCAAAAATAGAAGCGATCTGATTATAGCCTTCTTTTTTAGCGATACCAGCATAATAAGTGTATTTATTTCTCGCTTCAGACTCACCTGCGAACGCGGTATGCAAATTAGCTTCTGTTTTACTTCCTTTAAATTCCATTGGAAACTCCTCCTCTAAAACAATAATTTTTTATATACAACCCGTTGCGGGCGTACGTTCTTAGTTCTTCTCCTTCGCTTCCAGCTTTTGACATTCAGGACAGACGCCGTTAAAGACGATGTCATGGTCTTCCATTTTAAAACCGGTGACTTCGCCTACTTTTTCGTCCAGCCCTTCAATATAGTCCATATCCTCAACATTCATAAACATACCGCAGTGAGTGCATTTTATGTGATAATGCCTTGTCAGGATATGATCAAAACGATCAGCTCCGCTCGGCACGGAAACCTTGCCCAACAGGCCGCTTTCTACCAGCGAATTAAGATTTCTGTACACAGTTCCTTTGCTTATATCAGGATATTCCATAGTAATACGGTCATACACTTCTTCGGCAGTGGGGTGATCTGCTAAAAATCTTACGGCAGCTATAACTAACTGCCTTTGGATAGTGTTTCTCTTAGTCATATATACCTCTCCTATCAAAACTTATTCTTAATTAGAATTATATACCCAATTAAATCATTGTCAAGCATTTTCACTGTTTTTTCACCTACACAAACAGCATTTTTACCAGTCCTGACAGTAACTATTTTTTCAAATTGCGAAATCAATATTGATAAGTTTTCTTCATAAAATAGTACTTAAACAAATCAGATAATTTTAAAAAAAATCATCTGATTTGACAACAAAGAAGCCCTCGACGTATAATTTATGCAGTGGTAACCCGCTCTGCTACAAGTAGTTTCAACAAATAACACTTATCTCGAGGTCCATATGAAGACAATAACATTAGATAAACTTGCAATTGGTCAAAAAGCAACTATTACTATTGTCGGCGGCGAAGGTATACTGCGCCGCCGTTTTTTAGACATGGGACTTACCCCCAAAACTAAAGTTATGGTACGCAAAAAAGCCCCTCTAGGCGACCCTATAGAAATTTTTCTGCGCGGCTACGAACTTACGTTAAGGCTTGATGACGCTAATAAGATCATCGTTACGCCGGAGGAACCATGAACCTGACATTCGCCCTTGTCGGCAATCAAAACTGCGGCAAAAGTACGCTCTTCAACTATCTAACAGGAAGCAACCAGCATGTAGGTAACTTTCCCGGCGTCACGGTTCAAAAAAAAGAAGGACGACTCTTAACTAATAAAGATGTCACCATTATTGATCTTCCCGGAATCTATTCACTATCGCCCTACACCTCTGAAGAAATCGTGACTCGAGATCTGCTCCTTCGCAATAAACCTGATATCATCATCAACGTTATCGATGCCACCAATGTTGAACGCAGTCTCTATCTTTCGCTGCAGCTTATCGAACTCAACACACCGATGATCATGGCCTTGAACATGATGGATGAACTTACAGCAAGCGGTGGTTCAATAGATATTCAGAAAATAGAGGAACGCCTTACCATACCAGTCGTTCCCATTACAGCTAATTCTGGCGCCGGTATCGATGAACTTCTTTCGAGGGCTTTGAAAACAGCTCATGATAAAAAAATGCCGGAGCGGCTGGATTTTTGTTCAGGCGTTACACATATGGCTATCCATTCTATCGCACACCTCATCGAAGGCAAGGTACGCAGCAAAGGACTTCCGCTGCGATTTTCAGCTACTAAACTCATTGAAGGCGATGAACCTCTGGCAAAAGAGCTTGAACTGACAGCCAACGAACTGGATATTATTGATCATGTCACAAAAGACTTGGAAATAGCTTTAGATACAGATAAAGAAGCGGCGCTTGCCGATATGCGCTACACTTATATTGAAAAATTATGTTCCTACGCCGTCCATAAACCACAGGAAACTATTGCTCAGAGAAGGTCAGTCAAAATCGACCATTATCTGACCCATAAATATTTTGCAATACCTATTTTCCTGCTGACTATCTTCACCGTTTTTTTGCTCACCTTCGATGTTATCGGCGCCGCATTAAGCGACTGGCTCGAAATCGGCATCAGTTCTGTTACTGAAGCCGCCGATCTGGGTCTTACTGCAATCGGCCTCAGTGCACCTATTCATTCCCTCATTATTGACGGTATTTTTACAGGCGTAGGCAGTGTCCTTTCCTTCCTGCCAACTATTATTACACTGTTTTTCTTTCTATCCATGCTTGAAGACAGTGGTTATATGGCCCGGATTGCCTTTGTTATGGACAAACTGCTGAGAAAAATTGGCCTATCCGGTTCTTCATTCGTTCCCATGCTGATAGGATTCGGCTGCAGCGTACCAGCCATTATGGCCACACGTACCCTTGCCAGCGAACGTGACCGAAAAATGACCATGATTCTCACACCATTTATGTCCTGTAGTGCTAAACTGCCGATTTACGGTGTTTTTATATCAGCCTTTTTTGCCGATAACAAAGCCGCGGTCATGATGTTCCTGTATTTATTGGGGATCTTCATTGCAATAGCTTCAGGTCTGCTTTTAAAAACCTTTGTTTATAACGGTCAGCCAGTCCCTTTTGTTATGGAACTGCCCGCCTATCGTCTGCCCACCGCCCGCAATATCATGCTGCATATGTGGAGCAAGGCAAAAGACTTCTTATACAAAGCCTTTACTGTTATCTTCGTTGCCAGTATCGTCATCTGGTTGCTGCAAAGCTTTGACAGCAGATTCTATATGGTAGATAATCCCGAAAACAGTATGCTGGCCAGTATAGGCAGTTTTATTACACCATTCTTTGCTCCACTTGGATTCGGCGACTGGCGTGCTGCAACGGCACTTGTTACCGGACTAACAGCCAAAGAAGTTGTAATCAGTACTCTATCTGTCCTGATGGGAGGAGACGGCGATATACCCGGTACAGCGCTGCAAAATATCTTTACACCGCTGACCGCTCTAAGCTTCCTAACTTTTTCTCTGCTTTATCCCCCCTGCATAGCAGCTCTTGCTGCAATCAGACGCGAAATGAATTCTACGGTAGAGACATTTTACATCATGTCCTACCAGATAGTCACCTCTTGGATAGTAGCTTTCATTGTCTATAATCTTGGTAAAATACTTGGATTTGAATAAAAAACATCCAGCTCCTTAAAAGGATCTGGATGTTTTTATTATCTAACACTTACTCTTTTTAAAACAACTATAACTGCAATAACATTTACGCTTTTTCCTATATAACCGACATATTCCTGATAAATATACCTAAAGGAACCGTTTCATTACTGAATTTTTCTCTAAAAACTTCCACATCACTGCAGTCACTTTTTTATAAACAAAGCCAGGGCCGTTATTAAATAACAGCCCTGACTCGGGGAATATTTCCAAACAGAACAGAGGGTTGCAATGTTCTGCCGAAAAGCAGATATTATTTTAACAAATTGTTAGAAAGTCCAGCGTGCGCCTACGTTCCAGCTCCAGTCCTTTTTAAAGTCGCCGCCGGCGCTGCGTTCAAAGTCCAGAAAGATATGGTTGTTGCTACCTGTCTGGATAGCCGCGCCAATACCGTATTCAAACCAGGTATCTTTAAAGCTGCGGTCTACCTTGATGCGCGCACCGCTGCGGTCGGTTAGGGTGGCATCGTAGCCGCCGCCGAATTCGTGCAGCAGGTTGGCTTTGACGTAGATATTAGTTTTGACATCGATATCCTTGCCGATGTTGAAGCCCAAGCGTCCAAGCGCGCTGCGGATGCCGCCCTGGCTAACGTCGATGCCGTTAGTGGTGGTGTAGTCGTCGCCGCCCAGATAGCCCAGTGTCAGCTGACCTTGAGGCTCGATATACCAGCCTCTGTCGTCGATAGCTTTTTTACGTCCGTATTCGCCGCTCAGGGAGACGCCAACGTTATGCATATCACCGCGGATCTTTTGGCCTTTTTCGTCGAACATTTTAAAGTTGCTATCCATATGATGGAAGCGCAGGACTACATCCAGGTAGTGGCCCTTGTTGCCCATTTCGGTAACGTAGAAGTTGATAGCGCGGCTGTTGTTGTCGCCGCTGCCACGCGAATAGCTGGCATCACCGTCGGCATAGCTGACGGATACGCCGCCGTAGCGGGTGTAGTTGGGTTTGGCTTTCATTATTTCATCGTAGCCCAACTCGTAATGGGTATATTTATTTTTGAAGCCAAAATTGCCGTTGCGGCCTATTTTAGCCCCTTTCACCCGTACCCAGATGCCTTTTTCATCTTCGCCTTTATGGCGCAGGTCGCCCAATCGCTTCATCAACTGATCATGGTCAAGCCAGGTGTAGTAGGCCAGCGCGCCTGCCGAAACAGCACCATCCACGCCAGGGGTGGGCTTTTCTTCAGGGTCAATGTTGGTGATGGCTTTCAGATACCAGTCAGTAGTGTAGTTAGGGTCGTAGGTATTGGCTTTCTGGTCAAGTTCATAGCGCTGGTAGTACAGGGTACCTTCGCCGTCCACAGCGGTAAAGATACCGTTGTTGTTTTTAACGCTGGCCAGCACGGTGTTTTCCGCTTCGGTGCCGGTATACAGACCGGTGATCTCGTTAAGGGAGATGGCCTGCGTGCCGCTAAAGGTATCGGTAACGTAGATGCGGTCGCTGTTGTTGACGTTAGTGGTAGCGTCGATGTCCAGCACAAAGTAACCGCCGTTGCCGCTGAGGTTTTCGATGGTGAAGCTGCTGAAAGCACTGCCGTCTTGGGTCATATCAATAACTGATTTATTATTGGTAAGGCTGGTGACTGAAGAAGTACCCGTCATCCTCCACATACTGTCGTTCATTTCCAGGTCTATAGCGCCGCTGTTTTCGACGGCTGCTGTGCCCAGGATCAGAGAGTTAGCTGCCATATCCAGTTGGATGCTGCCACCGTTGTCGGCCAGCATATTGCCGGTGATGGTAAATTTGCTGCCCGCTGCCAGTCCTTCTATCTTGCTGTCGTTATCGGCATAGATGGCATAGCTGTCGGGGTCGGCGGCGCTGATAACGGCGTTGCCGTTAAATTTGACGCCGCTGTCGGCCGAGTCGGCGTAAGCCGCATGGGAGCCCGTGCCCTCTGCTGCCAACTGCAGGCCGCCGCCTGTTTCGATAACGCCGCGGGCGGCATACAGGCCGTGTGAGCCATCGCCTTTGGTTGTAACGCTGTTGTTTTTATCAAGGGCCACGTTAGCTTCCAGCATATCGGCATACACACCGTGGGAACCGGCGCCCTGTGTATAAATGGTAGAGTCTGCGCCCAGCTTGACCTGGGCTGTTTTTTCTTCGGTGCCTTTGGACGAGGAAGCGGCATAGGCTTCGATACCGTGGGAATTGTCGCCGTAAGTGTTAAGATAATTGCGGCCATTTAAAATGGTAGTGCTTTCGCCGTCTGTTTTAACAGCCGAGGCGTTGGCGCCTTTGGTGAAAACATTGACGTGGGAATTGGCGGTAACTGCCGCTTTGTTGTTATAAATACCGTTGGCCTCGTCTTTAGCCGTGGTGATAACGGCCAACGCCTGCGCGCCGCCGTCGTAGTTATTAAGGTTAACCTGACCGCTGAGGGCATGGATAGCCGTGGCGCTCGCGCCAGTGGTGTCGACGAACAGGTTGCCGTGGAAATTGGTGATGCCCGATTTGTTATAAACGCCGTGAGCGCCTATATCAGTACCCGAACCGCGCCCCCATTTGCCTACGTCGCCGCCGGTGGTGATTTTTGTATCGCCGAAAAATTCAGTAGTGCCGCCTGCCAGTTCGGTAACTACGGCCATGCTACCTGCGCCGGTGGTGGTGATAGTGGTGTTGCCGGTAAGCTTGATATGCGCGCCGGTAGTAGGAGTTACGCCGTAGGGGGTGGCGCCGTTCCAGATACCAAAGGCGGGAACATTACGGTCGATATAAGCCACGTCGCCTTTAAGGTCGATAACCGTGTCGCCGTTGAACTGGACAGCGCCGTTGATGGCACGGATGCCGGAGCCGCCCGCGCCAACCATGGTGATTTTGGTATTACCGTTGATGACGGTTGTGCCGTGGTCGTGACGGATGGCGTAGGCTTCTTTAGCGGCAGCGTCGTCCGAAAAGTTGGCGTTGCCGTTGATGGTGATAATGCTGTCAACTGCCGAAGCTCCTGTCCAGATGCCGTAGCCTCGGTTATAACCGTTATTTTCAAAATTGACGTTATCGGCGTTAATGACTACGTTTTGATTGTTATTAGTAAGGTAGATGCCTGCCACTTCGTCATATTTTGTACTTTGCCCGCCGGCGGCATCCAAAGCCAGCGTCACACTGTGCCCCGCCTTGTCTACCAACAGGCTGGCGCCGTCGTTATGCAGCTTGATGGCGTTAGTATGGGCATAAGAATCGTCGTTATAAGTGCGTATTTCAACATCACCGTCGCCGTCGAAAATAACCTGCCCATCGGTTTGGATACTGAAGGCACTGCCGTGAGCGCCTGTTTGGTAATTGGCGCCGTTGATGACTTTGACCGTACCTGTGATACGGCTGCCGCCTGTGACCTTAACTGATTCGCTGTTGGTTTCCAGCCCGCCAGCCAGATCACTGTTTACTACTTTTTGGGTAGCGACGGCGGCATAGACCGGAGCCGCTGCACCCCAGCTGCAAAAAAAGCCGGCAGCCAGCAGTGAACACAGCACTTTGTGGTTCAATAATGCCTGTTTGTTTGTTTTTTGTTTGTTTGTTTTCATAACCCTCTCACCTTTCTTGATTTTAAAGTTGCAACATATAAAAAAAATTCCCCAATTTTTTTGTTGCCGTGTGTTGGTGGGCCGCTGTGAGTAGCGGCAGGTTTCACTTTCATTCGCAATATTTTAATTTATGTTATTATAGCACATTCCCATTTTTTTCAAAATAGTTTTTCAAAATTTATTTTCAATCAAAAAGCAGCTTCTCCATTATATATTAATAAGAGAAGCTGCTTTTACATTTTGCCAGGAGCATTACCTGCTGTTCTCACAGCATAATTTCGTCAAATACGACAAAAACATTTTTGCCTTTTTCCTTGGCTTTATATAAAGCGCTGTCCGCTTTCTGATAAAGGTCGTCAAAAACAGCGCCGTCGCCAGATTCACAGAACACCATCCCGATACTGCAGGATATCTTCAGCCCTTCTTTTGCCGCGCCCTCAGTGTACAGGCTGCAAATCTGCCCGGCTTTCACCAGGGCATTTTCCATACTGGTGATATCACACATCAGCACCGCAAATTCATCGCCGCCGATACGGCCCAGCAGGTCCGAACTGCGGAAGCTGCGCTCAAGATTGGCAGTAAGCTCACACAGCACCGTATCACCGAAGGCGTGACCCCTGCTGTCGTTAACATTTTTAAAATCATCAATATCCAGCAGGAAAAAGGCATGATGCCGTTTCGAGCTGTCAGCTAAAACCTCATTGACATATTTTTCAAAAACAGCCCGGTTATAAATACCCGTCAAAGAATCACGCTCAGCCTTATGCTGCATCCGTGCAAATTTATTCTGCGTATCGTTGATATCCAGAACGTTGCCTAAAACACGCTTGATCTGCCGCTTATCATCAAATACCACCGCCATATAAAAACGATACCAGTGATAATCGCCATCAGAAGTATGCAGGCGGCCCTGAAAAACTGTCCGACCGGCCCTTTGCAATTCTGTCAGAGCCTTCTGCACGGCATTGCTGTCTTCCTCATGAAAATACTTATTTAAACTGCTGCTATTCCTTTCCGCAATAGTATCAGTAATAAAGCCGCTCAGTTTTTCCAGTATCTGTTTTTCGGTATTATGCCCGTCAGTACCTTCGCCGGTATTTTTAACGATCAGAAATTTACATGTTTTCAGATCAAATTCAAACATGCATCCTTCCATCAAACCCGCCGTCAGCCGCAGGCCCTCTATTTCCGCGTTGATCTGTTTTAAGCGGTCTTTTTCGATCTGCCGCCAGATGTAGATGATAACGATAAAACACAGACAGATGAGCAGGAAATATTTTCCCATCGTATCCCGGGCGATCTTATTCAGCATCTGCTGATCTGCCAGCAGATTGGTTCCCGAAACGATCTGAAAGGTGTACCAGTCGTTAACTTCTACCGGAGCGAAAACTACATACTGTGTCTCGCCAAAGATATCAGTATAATAGAAAGCGCCGCTTTCTTTATTGGCAATAGCTTTTTCCAGGTCTTGCTCCGTCATCGAGCAGCCAATGGCTTCCTGATCCAGGAATTTAAAGAAATTTCCCTGCCTGCCATTGCCGATGCCCATAATAACATCGCCCTTTTCATCTGCGATCATCGTAATGCGGTCCTGCTGCATATTCAGCACTGCCAGCAGCGTTTTCGTCGCATTGTCAAGATCATAGGCTTCATGAACAACGCCGATGACCTCTTTACCCTTATACAGGGGCTTAGCCAAAATAACTACTTTTCTGCCGCTGGACGGCAGAATTACCGGCCCTTCAACAACTTCTTCTCCCTCTAAGGCCCTTTTATAATAGTCCTGATCCAGGATATCGATTTCCTCGCCATTACTCATCAGAGTTTTCTGACCACGATAAGTAAGTCCAACAGTCGAAAAATGTCCTGTGTTGGAAACTGTACTCAAAAGATGGATCAAATTATCCTTCTGTCCTTCATATCGAGGAGCGTTTCTCAGCACGATATCCAGCAATTCATTCTGCCGCTGGATCTCGGTATGCAGAATAACCTTGGTATTATGAGCAGCGTCCAGCAAATAATCGTAAGTCTGGCGTTCCAGAATGTCCTTTTGGCTGGCACTGAAATTGAACGCAAAAGAAACCGCCAGGATCAAAACTGAGATTATAGTTATGACGATCAGCTCACGATGCAGTTTTCCCCACATAAAGCTACCTCTTTCTATTTTTTACAAATGCTCTCTGAATTCCACAAAATAAAATAATTAGGTTATCCGCTATTAATTATAACCTATTTTTTATATTATAGCATTTTTACTTTTAGCAAATAAATACTTCTATCTTTATTTTTTAATCCTGGCTGATGTTTTTTACTGCCGCCGCAAAAAAGTAAAACACCGCTTTCTGTAAAAGCGGTGCTTTGCCTGTAGGAAGCTATATTATGAGATGTAATTGCCGTTAAGACTTAAACATGGCTGTTGGAAACTTCAACAGTTTTGTTCATGACGTTGGTAAAGAACGTAACCGGCACCATAGTCTTACCATTTACTAAAATCGGAGCGTTGTCCAAAGTAATGGTTTGGCCATTACGTACATATTGGTTGCTGCCAATAGTCATAAAATAGGTCTGATCACCTTTTTCCATCGAAACATTTTGCATACCGGCATCCCAGAATACCTGGTAGTCCATTTTTTCCATCAGCGGACGCAGGGGCAGGTATACTGTATCTTCTTGAACCATGATGGCTTCATCAGGAGTTAATACCAGCTCTTGTTGATCCATAACGATGGTTCCTGCACCAAGATGGACTTTGATATCGGCGCTGTTGGCTTTAGCGATAGACCAGCCAAAAATGCCTACCAATAATAAGCATACCACTACGATTACAGATTTTTTCATTTTCATTGACCTCTTTCCTTTCCTGCTGAGCAGGTTTTGTTTACGATTTTTATTATATACACTTTTTTATCTGTGTGAAGTTTTCAATATTTAAATATCAACTAGAAAAAAATTACAGTTTACTTACAAAAATACTTTTTCTGCCTTCTTTACAGGTCTTAATGAAGCATTTTAAAGCCCTTAAACCCCCTGAAACAGTAGAAGTAAATAAAAAAACGACCTTTGTAAGCGCAGTACCTGCAAAGGTCATTTTTTAGTATAAAATTTTTTAATCCAAAGACTTGACGATCACCAGAACAGGAAACGCCGCATCAGGCAGATCACTATGCGCACCGCCGCAGACCTTCTCTTCATAAGCGTCCCGGTCCAACAAATCAAAATCTACAATAATATCGTCACTGTAATATTCCTGGGCCGGCTCGATATCTTCTTTGCGGATACCCTGCCAGGCAGCTTTCGGCACTTTTGCTGCAAAAAATTCCAAAGTCGATGATTTAGCATGATAAATCTGGATCGCGTCTTCAGCGGTATACAACATAACTTTCAACTCCTGTCTTTTTAAGATCAACGGCTTGCTGCCAGTGCATGACGGCAACGCTTGTTGTTATTATCACTATATCACAGAAAGCAGCGACAGTCAAAATTCTTAATAATAATTATTAGTTGCATTATTTTCTAAAATATGATTACAAAAAGGCGGTACTGCCGCCATATCAGGACAGTACCGCAGCTACTGCAGCCGGCTTTATTTATTATGCCTCGATCGGTTCGTCCTGCAGGGCTTCATAGCCTTCCTCGCCAGTCCGTATCTTGACCACGTTCTCTACATCATAGATAAAAATTTTACCATCGCCATATTTACCGGTATAAAGCACTTTTTTCGCAGCGGACACCACCGCCGCCACAGGAATAGCCGAAACAACAAGTTCTACTTTGACCTTAGGCAGCAGATGTACGCTTATTTCCGCACCGCGGTAATATTCGGTATTGCCTTTCTGCAGCCCGTAACCTAAAACCTTCGTTACCGTCATACCGGTAATCCCCAGTTTATCCAAAGCTTCCTTCAAGATTTCAAAACGCAGCTGTGAAGTAATGATCACGATCTTCGTCATTTTCGGCCTGCCTGCTGCCGGCAGAGCGGCAGTAACGTGAGTAACGGCAGCACCGGCCTCTGCTGCTTCCTGAGCAGTCACAGCACCATGGAAATCTTCTGCTGCCGGCATAAAATCGGCATAAGAGCTGGCCAGACCATGCTCTTCCATATCCAGCCCGGCGATTTCCTCACGCGTGCTGACCCGCAGTCCGATAGTTTTATCGAGGATTTGAAAAATCAGCGTCATCACGATACCGATATACGCCGCCACCGCTGCAACTCCCGTCGCCTGAATGATCAGCAGCTCACTGCCGCCGCCGTACAGCAGGCCGCCGTCTACTGCAAAAACACCAACCAGCAGCGTGCCCAGTGCACCGCAGACTCCGTGTACCGAAATTGCGCCGACAGGATCATCGATTCTGGCAATCTGATCAAAAAATTCTACTGCAAAAACAATCACAAGCCCGGCAATGATACCGATCACAAAAGCTCCCGAAATACTGACTGCATCGCAGCCTGCCGTAATAGCGACCAATCCTGCCAGCGCGCCGTTCAAGGTCATCGATACATCAGGCTTGCCGTAACGCAGCCAGGTCAGAAACATCGTTGCAGTCGCTGCAGCGGCAGCGGCCATATTAGTAGTAACAAAGATCCTGCCCATTGACGTCAGGACATCGTCACCGGTTGCGCAAACTGTAGAGCCGCCGTTAAAACCAAACCAGCCGAACCAGAGAATGAATACGCCCAAAGCGCCCAGCGTCAAACTGTGTCCCGGTATGGCATTGACACTGCCGTCAGCATTATATTTTCCAATACGCGGGCCAAGTATCCTGGCACCGACAAGCGCGGCTACACCACCGACCATATGAACCGCCGTAGAACCGGCAAAATCATGAAAACCCATGGCGCCGAGCCAGCCGCCGCCCCAAATCCAATGCCCCGAGACCGGATAAATAACCGCGCTGATCAAAATACTGTAGATACAGTAAACAGAAAACTTCGTCCGTTCGGCCATAGCACCTGATACAATAGTCGCCGCCGTAGCACAGAAAACAGTTTGAAAAATAAAAAAGGCCCAGGACGGATAAGACGCCCCATAATCGTTTTGCACAAAAAAATCAGGCGCACCGATCAAACCGCCGATATCCGTGCCAAACATCAGGCCAAAGCCAATGATCCAAAAAACGATACTGCCCAGACACAGGTCCATAAAATTTTTCATCACGATATTGCCGGCATTTTTAGCTCTGGTAAAACCGGTCTCGACCATGGCAAAGCCCGGCTGCATAAAAAATACCATAAACGCGCCGATCAGTACCCACATCGTATCCGCTGCTGCGTATTTTTCCATCATCATAGTCCCCCCACATCCAATCATTTTAGCTCTATTTATAAAAAAGAAGCGTATCCTCAGCGGATACGCTTCTTCGCGTTGTCAGCTTCCCCTGGGCGTCCTTTAATTGTTGACGCCGTAAAGCAGCTTGCCGTAGGTCGGATACGGCAGATAGTCTTCACCGATCAGCTCTTCGGCAGCATCAGCATAGCTGCGCAGGAGCTCCATTTCTTTTAAAACCGTGTCATGATAATAGTTGGCCTCAGCTTTCATATCGACGCATTTTTCAGCACCTTTCAGCGCTTTGGCCAGCTTTTCACCGCTGTTATACATTTTAGCGGTCAATTCGGAAAGTTTCGCCGCCAGATCAGCTTCAAAGCAGTTTTTGATCCCCAGATCCTTTTTGGCAGCAGCATTGCCCAGCAGGTCATTAGTATAAGCCGCTGCCGCCGGCAGGATATCCTTATACAGCATATCCAGCATCGTCAATGCTTCGATATTGATCGTTTTGGCATATTTTTCCAGCATAATCTCCACCCGGGAGCGCACCTCGGTCGCTGTAAAAATACCGTGTTTAACAAACAATTCGATATTTTTTTCCGCTTCCATATAAGGCAGCGCTTCCGGTGTGGATTTAAGATTAAGAAGCCCCCTCGATTTGGCCTCTTCTACCCATGCGTCCGTATAACCGTCACCGTTGAACACGATACGTTTATGCTTGACGATGGTTTCTTTGATCAATTTCTTCATGGCAGCATCTTTATCGGCTGCTTTTTCTAATTTGTCTGCGAATTGATTCAAAGCTTCGGCAACGATAGTATTGAGAACGATATTAGGGCCGGCGATAGAAAACTCGCTGCCCAGCATTCTGAACTCGAACTTGTTGCCGGTGAAAGCGAACGGAGATGTACGGTTTCTGTCCGTATTATCCTTGGTCAGTGCCGGGATAACATCGCCGCTCAATTTCAATAACGCCGCCGCGTCAGGATTGTACTGCTTCCCTTTTTCGATAGCTTCCAGAATATTGGTCAGCTCCGTCCCCAGGAAAACAGACACTATTGCAGGAGGCGCTTCGTTCGCGCCGAGACGATGATCGTTACCGGCGCTGGCTACACTTACGCGCAGCAGATCCTGATATTCATCAACAGCTTTGATGATAGCTGTGAGAAACAGTAAGAAACGGGTATTTTTATGAGGTTCTTTACCGGGATTCAGTAAATTATCGCCTTCAGTAGTCGCAATAGACCAGTTATTATGCTTACCGCTGCCATTAACGCCCGCAAAGGGTTTCTCGTGCAGCAGACATACCAGTCCGTGACGCAGGGCAACACGTTTCATAAATTCCATCGTCAGCTGGTTATGATCAGAAGCTACGTTAGTAGTAGTAAAAATAGGTGCCAGCTCGTGCTGGGCCGGAGCAACTTCGTTATGCTCCGTTTTAGCAAGCACGCCCAGCTTCCACAGCTCCTCATCCAGCTCCTTCATAAAAGCCAGGACACGCGGCTTGATGATGCCAAAATAATGGTCTTCCATCTCCTGCCCTTTCGGAACCCTGGCTCCGAACAGTGTGCGTCCCGTATATACCAGATCCTTACGCTGCTCCCACATCTCCTTGTCGACGAGGAAATATTCCTGCTCCGGCCCGACAGTAGTCACAACCTTCTCGGTCGCCTGCCCGAACAGCGCCAGTATACGTCTGGCAGCCTGGTCGACACAGCACATCGAGCGCAGCAGCGGCGCTTTTTTATCCAATACTTCGCCGGTATAGGAGCAAAACGCAGTCGGGATACATAAACAGCCATCCTTGATAAACGCATAAGAGGTAGGGTCCCAAGCAGTGTAGCCGCGGGCTTCAAAAGTAGCACGCAGACCGCCCGAAGGAAAGCTGGAAGCATCAGGCTCACCCTGGATCAGCTCTTTCCCTGAGAAATCCATAATAACGCGGCCGTCTGCCGTAGGAGCGATAAAGCTTTCATGCTTTTCGGCAGTAATACCGGTCATCGGCTGGAACCAATGGGTAAAATGGGTCGCGCCATGTTCCAGCGCCCAGTCTTTCATCGCATTGGCGATGATGTTGGCAATCGGCAGATCCAGAGCTTCGCCTTTTAAGACAGCGTTTTTGAAAGTCTTGTAGGTAGCCGTCGGCAAACGGTCTTTCATAACCGTTTCATTAAATACCAGGCTGCCAAACATTTTCGGTACATTGCTCATAATTTTCTCCCCCTCGCTGAAACTAAACAGAATAAAACAAAAAGCAACGGCGAACTCAGGCCTTGGCCCGCAACTTCGCTGTTGCTTATGCTGTGATTATAAATCACTTTTCAGGATTTGTAAAGAGTTTTAGCAAATATTTTTCCGTATTTTTATTTAAATGTTCGGTTTTTAGGCGCAAAAACGCCTTTTTTTACTATTTTTTATATTAAATGTTCCGAAAAATCATTGACAATAAAAAGTAAACAAGCTAAACTAACAATGTAAAAAATCCATCTACCAATATCAATACTTGCGATTTAGCAGGCGACGAGTGCCTTACATTCGCCGGCTCTACTAATAAATTTATTTAAAAGAAAGCAGGTTACAGACAATGGCAAAAATGTTGTATGAAGGCAAAGCCAAAAAAGTTTTTGAAACCGAGAACCCCAATGAAGTAATCATCTATTATAAAGATGACGCTACCGCCATGAACGGCCTCAAAAAAGGCACTATCGCAGATAAAGGCATTATGAATAATACGATCACCAGCTTTTTCTTTGACCTGCTTGCCAAACACGGCATCCCCCATCACCAGATCAAAAAGCTCAGCGATCGTGAAGCGCTGTGTAAAAAAGTCAGTATCATCCCCATGGAAGTAGTTACCCGTAACATCGCCGCCGGCAGCCTGGCCAAAAAAATGGGCGTCGAAGAAGGCTATGTTATGAAGCGCCCTCTCGTAGAATTTTACTATAAAAACGACGACCTTGGCGATCCGATGATCAACGCTGATTATGCCGAAGCTTTTGGCTTGGCAACCGATGCGCAGGTTGCAGAAATCAAAGCCTACGCCCTGAAGATCAACGAAATCTTAAAAGCCTTTCTGGCTGAACGTAAAGTGCGCCTGATCGACTTCAAAATGGAATTTGGCGTCGATGCAGACGGAAAAGTGATCCTCGCCGACGAAATCACACCCGATACCAGCCGCTTATGGGACTGGGATACTAACGAAAAACTCGACAAAGACCGTTTCCGCCGTGATATGGGCAGCGTCGAAGAAGCCTATCAGGAAATCATCAAAAGACTGACCGGCAGATAATTAGCTCAAATAAAATCTGAAAAGCCGACTTTATAGTCGGCTTTTTTATATACTATGTAAACTGCTCTGTCTTATTGCTGCGGAAAATACGGTCCCCAGAATTGCTGCCTTTAGTTAATTGTTAATGTCCGTTGAATACCCGCAATTCCATGGTCTTAATTTCTGCGTCGATTTCTGCAACTTCTGCTGCAGTCAGTGCTATAGCTGCGGCACCAATATTTTCCCGCAGCCGGGCAGGCTTTCTGCTTCCTGGGATAGGAATAATAAACGGCTTTTTATGCAGCATCCAGGCCAGAGAAAGCTGGGCAGGGGTCGCATTTTTGGCCTGTGCCAGCTTTTCCAGCAAATCCAGCAGCACGCGGTTTTTTGCATACCCTTCCTGTGTATACTGCGGCATACTGCTGCGAAAATCAGTATTCTGTTCAAATTTAGTATTAGCATCGTATTTTCCGGATAAAAATCCATTCCCCAACGGAGAAAATGCAACATAGGCAATGTGTAATTCTTCCAGTACTGGAAACAGCTGCTCGTGCCAGCGCGCCAGCATGGAATAGCGATTCTGAATTGCCGCTACCGGGCAGACTGCATGTGCCTTCCGCAAATACGCTTCATTTGCTTCCGAAATCCCCCATGCACGAATTTTTCCTTCTTTCTGCAATACGCTCATCGTTACTGCAACTTCCTCTGGAGCTACCTTGGGATCAATGCGATGCTGGTAATAAAGATCGATATAATCTGTTCCCAAACGCTTTAGGCTACCTTCCACTGATCTTCGTATCGTTTCCGGCCTGCTATCCAAAATTAGCTGCCTGCCGTCATGCGTTACCCCAAATTTTGTCGCCAGCACTACTTTATCCCTGACAGGACGCAGCGCTTCACCAACGATATCTTCATTATATACTTCCCGACCGTCGGGATAGACACCCGTATAACACTCCGCCGTATCAAAAAACGTATAACCAGTTTCATAAGCGGCCCTGATTACCGCAATGCCATCCTGTTTTTCCATCGGCGTGCCATTGGCATGAGTAATACCCATACAGCCAAACCCTATCGGCATTACCCCCAACCCACTCAGACCCAAATTTCTCTTTTCCATAATAATCATCTCCTGACATCTGCGTACACAAAACTCTTTTATATTTCCCTCGTACTGTCAGACAAGGCTCATGAACCACTCTACAGTATCAGGATCATAGTGGGAAAAGAACAGGCTTTTGCCGGTGTCCAGCGCTGCAATTGCAGCCAGCTCAGAATCGGTAAGCATAAAATCAAAGACATTGAAATTCTCCTGCATCCGTTCTTTATGGACTGACTTGGGTATGACAACGACATCGCTTTGCAGCAGAAAACGCAGCGCGACCTGTGCCACAGTCCTGCCATGCCTTACCCCGATTTCTTTCAGAACCGGATTGTTGAAAAAATCATTTCTGCCTTCTGCAAAAGGCCCCCAGGACATAATCTGCGTACCGTTTTTCTGCATGTAGCGTTTCGCCGTTTTCTGCTGTTGGAAAACATGGGCTTCCACCTGATTGACAGCAGGCTTGATTTCCGCAAAGTGGAACATGTCCAAATAACGGTCAGGATAAAAATTGGAAACACCGACCGCCCTTACTTTACCGACTTTATATGCTTCCTCCATCGCCCGGTAGCTGCCATAATAATCACCAAAAGGCTGATGGATCAGCAGCAGGTCTATGTAATCTGTTTGCAGCTTTTGCAGCGATTCCTCAATCGAAACTCTGCCCCTTTCATAACCGGCATTGCTGATCCAGATCTTGGTCGTAATAAAAAGTTCTTCCCGGGGCAGGCCGCTCTGCACTATCGCGCTGCCTACGCCGGCTTCATTGTGATAGGCCTGGGCGGTATCAATACTGCGGTATCCTGTTGCCAGAGCCTCCAGAACACAACGCTCCGTCTCCTCCGGTGGCGTCTGATACACACCATAGCCCAGTTTTGGCATTTTAACGCCATTATTCAATGTTACATATTCCATTTTTACCCTCCTTATATGCTTAATCTGCAGCATAATATTATAACAGTATTCTTTACATTTTCCAGTTTACAGGAGAAGCTGAAAAAAGTAAAATATAGATAACGCAAACTACATTTCATAAAACGAATAGCAAAAAGGGATGTGAAAAGATGCTGAACCTTACGGAATTAGAACAGCTGATAACCTTTGCCGACTGCGGCACTCTTTCAAAAGCTGCTAGCCAGCTGCATTTATCCCAGCCTACCATCACACGTACAATGCAGCATCTCGAAGATGCTTTTAATGTGCCCCTATTTATACGCGGCAAAAATAAAATTACTCTCAACGAAACTGGTATGCAGGCTGTGAAATATGCCAGGCAACTTGTAGCAGATGCTGAAACCGCCGCCAGCCAGATTCAGGCTTTTCATGCACGACTTTATACTATCGCCGTAGAAACCTGTGCACCAGCTCCGCTTTGGTCACTGCTGCCGCTGCTCTCCGCACAATTTCCACAGCAAACAATTTCCTCAAAACTCTCTGAAGTGCCAACAATCAGCCAAAATGTGGCGGCAGGCATATGTGACATCGGCATCCTTCCGTATCATGCTGATAGTGACGAGCTTACCTGCATTCCCGTACTGCAGGAAAAACTTTTTGTCTGTATTGTCCCACAGCATGAACTTGCCAATAATAACAGCCTGACCTTCACTGCGCTGAACGGTTTTAACTGCCTGCTGCGCTCCCAGATCGGCTTTTGGGACGAGCTGTGCCATCAAAAAATGCCAGCTTCCAGGTTTCTTATCCAAACAGACGAATTCGCCTTTAAAGAACTGATAAAAACCTCCACTCTGCCCTGCTTTACAACCGACCTTGTAAAAGACACACAGGATTTTTTATATGGACGGCAGATAATTCCCTGCACTGATCCTGAAGCAAACGTAACTTACCATTTCCTTTGCCGCAAAAAAAGACCCGATCTCATCGCTTTAGCTAATCAATTACGTATGCAAAATAGGCTCTGATTGTCCTTAATCAACGCATAGTCGAAAATCACAAAGCTTCCTGAACTCAACCGCTGCCTTTAGTATATAATATATATAAATACAGAAAGCGAGATGTCTTTATGGACAAACAAACTCTTATCGCTCATTGCCTTACTTATCCTAATGCTGTCGAGGATTATCCCTTTGCCGATAACGATCTCACTATTATGCGCCATCCATCCGGCGGTAAATGGTTTGCCTGTATTATGCATCTTCAAGGCAAGCTCTGCATAAATCTGAAATGCGATCCTGTCAGATCCGAGTTTCTGCGCCGTACTTACAAAGGTGTTTACCCGGCCTGGCATATGAACAAAGAACATTGGAACACTGTTGAAGTAAACAATGTGCCCAAAGGTGAATTATTTGCCATGATCGCCCACAGCTTTGAACTGACCGCGCCAAAAATACCAAAAGCGAAAAAATAAAATCAACAGTTTCTACCCTAAACTACTCTCAGCAAAAAACTGTTATTATATACAGCGACAAAAATTTTGATATATAAAAACAACAGCCTTGGGAAAATTTCCCAAGGCTGTTTTACGTTCCCGGCTTTTAATTTTGTCTTTATACGCCTGTACCCATTTCGTAGGCCTGTTTAAAAGCGGCTGTTTCTCTGATTTCGCCCTTTTGCCAGGCGCCGACACCATAAATAATACCTTTTTCTACCGTTCCGTCCAGGCAGTCCAGCGTAAAGCCCCGCAGCCCTTCGATCGTTTTTTCCATATTCGCAGTTTTTGTGTCAGCAGCAGCCACGATATAATAAAACTCTTTGTTCCTGATTTCTGTGTAGCGCGGTACAGTACGGTCTATCAGTGTTTTCAGCTGAGCATCCATCGTATAAAAATACACGGGTGTCGCCAGTACGATCACATCAACAGCCACCATTTTATCCAGCACTGCCTTCATATCATCCGTAAGCACGCAGCGGGAAGTGTTATTGCAGACACCGCAGCCAGTGCAGTAATTGATTTTCAGATCACTAAGAAAAACTTTCTCAACCTCATTGCCAGCTGTAACTGCCCCCTTGATAAATTCATCGCAGAGCAAATCGGAATTACCTTTTTTTCTGGGGCTGGCTGAAATAACCAAAACTTTTTTACTCATTTAAAGACCCTCCTTCTTTTATATGCCCAGCATACCACCTGGAGTTAACTTTAAGTCAAGCAAAAAAACACCCCCAAAAATTGGAGATGTTTTCTTAGTGTTCTAGTCCAGTTTAACTGCGGTTCCGGAAACGCTGACCATCAGCATACCGTTAGTTTCGCCCAGCACTTCATAATCCACATCGACACCGACCACTGCATCGGCGCCTAATTTAGCGGCACGCTCAGACATTTCCGCCAGCGCTTTTTCACGTGCTTCCTGCAGTTCCTTTTCATAGGTACCGCTGCGGCCGCCGATCATATCCGTAATACTGGAAAACATATCCTTGATAAAATTGACGCCGGAAACTACTTCTCCAAAAACAATGCCTTTATAAGCAACGATTTTTCTGCCTTCTACAGCAGGTGTGGTCGTAACAATCATACTGTCAGCTCCTTTTATTTTACTGTTACCAGTTCATACGCACGTGTTCCCATGCCCAGCTTTTCAGCATGAGCAAGACAGGTCTTCCATTCAGATTCCGGTGTCAGGTTATGGAAATGATCATGTCCCTGACAGCCTTCCGGATCAGCTTTTAAATGGTCGTCCAGCAGTGAGTTCGCCATGATCGGCGCTGCGTTGACCAGATCGGCACAGGCCTGATCCAGCGCCACCGGGTCAAAAGATGCCAGCATACCGATATTAGGCACTACAGGTGCATCATTTTCCGCGTGACAATCACAGTAAGGAGATACGTCAACGATCAGGCTGATATGAAAATGCGGTCTGCCGTGCAAAATAGCCCAGGCATATTCTGCCATCTTTTTATTGAGCGCTTCCATGCTGGAACCATCAGCGGGCGGCTTCACCGCGTCCATCGGACAGGCACCGATACAACGTCCGCAGCCAACACATTTATCCAGATCGATATGCGCTTTTTTATTTTCGATGATCGGCGCACCATGCGCACAGATACGCACACAGGCGCCGCAGCCGATACATTTGCGTTCACTGATATGCGGTTTGCCGTCATGGTGCATTTCCATCTTGCCGGCACGAGAACCACCGCCCATACCGATATTTTTGATAGCGCCGCCGAAGCCAGTAGCTTCGTGACCTTTAAAATGGTTCAGGGAAATCACGATATCCGCATCCATCAATGCTTTGCCTATTTTCGCCTCTTGTACCAATTCGCCGCCCGGCACAGTAACATAAGCTTCGTCAGTACCCTTCAAGCCGTCGGCAATAATGATGTGACAGCCTGTTGAAAAAGGACTGAAACCATTTTCGTAAGCAGCTGTAATATGCTCCAGCGCATGCTTACGACGTCCTACATATAAAGTGTTGCAGTCTGTCAGAAACGGACGTCCTCCCTGTGCGGCAACGGTATCAACAACTACTTTGGCATAATTTGGGCGCAGAAAAGAAAGATTGCCCGGTTCGCCGAAGTGGATCTTAATCGCCGCAAATTTATTCTGAAAATCAATCTCTCCGATCCCGGCTGCTTCGATCAGCTTACCCAGCTTCTGCGGTAAACTCAACCCGCCATATCTGGTACGCATATCCGAAAAATAAACTTTTGCCTTCGTCATATTCCATTCCTCCCTTATAACAATCCCGGTAAATTCAGGTCGCTGGTGTCGATAACAGGCCGGCCCAGCGCACGTGACGGCACAAAACTGCCGTGGCAGTCGCTGCCGCCGCTGACAAGAAGCTGATGCTGGCGGCAATAAGTGAGCAGTGCCGCAGTATCTTCCCTGCTGTGTCCCGAATGATAACATTCAAACCCGTCAAAATCCTCCTTCGCCAATTCCAGCAGTGTCGCTGCCAGCCCCGGCCCGTGAAAACTGCTGGCTGCATGCGCGCATAAAGCTACGCCGCCGGCAGCATGGATGGCATCCACAACTTCTTTGATCGAAGGAAAAACCGGAAAACCAAGATCATGTTCTTTGGTAAAAATCCTGCTGAAAAAATCATTGACATCACCGCAGAGCCCTTTATCCTGCAAGAAAGCCAGGGCTTTCCAGCCTCCGCGTCTTCTATCATAATCATACCGCAAAAACTCTTCAAAATCCAGCGGCCAGCCTCGTTCTATCAACATTTTTATGCTTTCATCATCCTTGCTGTTCAAAAGCCGCTCATTATGCTCCAATAAATCCAGCAGCCGTTTGTTTGTGACATCGATACCATAGCCCAGGATATGAAAACAGAAATCATCTTTCGTCGAACAGATCTCCGCACCGGGAATAAATTTTAATCCTGCTGCTGCGGCCAGTTCATGTGTCGCCGCCACATTGGCCACGCTGTCATGATCAGTAACAGCAATAGCTCCCAGCCCTGCTGCAAGCGCTGCTGCAACGACTTCCGGCGGAGTCCAGGTACCGTCAGAAGCAGTACTGTGGATATGCAGATCAACTTGCATCCGTCTGTTCCTCCTTCCTGCAGCGGCAGATCTTGCATTCTGCCGTCAGGTTCTCCTGTGCCTGCGGTTTCTGATAAAAACGTCTGCCAAATAAACAGCTCAAAATAAACATACAGGTACCAGTCAGTACAATAGTGCCGCCCGGCGCTAAATTAGCATAATAAGATAAGGTCAGGCCGCCTGAAACGATAACGAGCCCATAAGCAATACCGCCGTAAATCGTCCCGGCAAAGCTGCGTGCCGTCTGCAGTGCGCAGGCTACCGGTATCACCATCATAGCGGAAACCAACAGCAGACCTACGATACGCATCGAAAGAGCAACTGTCAGCGCCGTCAGCACCGCCAGCCACATATTGAGACGGTCAGCAGGCAAGCCTGCCACCCGTGCCGATGTTTCATCAAAGGTCAGATATTGCAGTGGCCGGTAAAAAAGTACCACAAAAATACAGGCAAAAATCCCCAGGCCGGCCACGATCCATAAATCGCTGCTGCTGATCGTCATCAGACTGCCAAATAAAATACTGCTTAAATTAAAACCGCCCATACGGTTCATACTCGTAAAAACAACTGCCAGACCAATCCCACTGTAAAAGAAAATTGCTAAAATCATCTCTGAAAAGGCCGCCAGCCTGGTTCGTACCCATTCTATAACGAGCGCCCCAAGCACAGTGACAGCTGCTGCGCTCAAAACAGGCTGCCAGCCCATCAGCGCTCCGCCCGCTACACCGGCGAAGGCGATATGTCCCAGGCCGTCACCGATCATCGACTGCCGCCGCAGCACTAAAAAACTGCCGATCAACGGGCAGATCACTGCCACGATCAAACCGGCCAGCCAGGCGCGCTGCATAAATTCTGTTTCAAACATTTCCAACATATAAGTACCTTCTATCTGTAAAAATAACCGTGCTTATGACGATGCACCAGCGCCTGCTGTACGTCGCCCCAGAAGCAGACATCGTGGTCAAGGCACAAAGCATTATGCGCCACTTCGGCTGCCAGCTCCAAATCATGCGACACCATCACGATCGTCACACCCAGCTCACGGTTGATATCCCTAAGCATTCTGTACAGTTCGATCTTCGCATCCGGATCGACTCCGGTAGCCGGCTCGTCCAAAAGCAGCAGTTCAGGCTGCCGCACCATAGCGCGTGCCAAAAAGACACGCTGCTGCTGACCGCCTGATAACTCACCTATTTTACGATGCGCAAGCTCTTGAAGATAAAACCGTTCCAGCATCGTTTCCACTCTGGCTTTGCCAGCCCGGGAAATTTTCTGAAACATACTGCTGCCACACAAAAGGCCCAGCCCGATAACCTCTTTGACACTGATTGGGAAATCGCGATGCTGTTTAGCAGGATTCTGCGGTACATAACCGATTTTTTCCCAAGCCTCGAATTGCGGCAGCGGCGTTCCGTACAGCTCTATCTCGCCGGAAGTCGGCTGCAGAATGCCTGCTAAAAGACGCAGCAGCGTACTTTTCCCTGCCCCGTTAGGGCCAATAACGGCAACAAAATCTCCCTGGGCAATCTCCACCGAAAGATCGTGCAGAATCCAGCCTTCGCCATAATTATAGCCTAATTTGTTTATTTTAATGATATTTTCCATAGACCCACCGTTTATTTAACGCCCAACGCCAACTCCAGATTGTCGATATTACGCGTCATGATTTTTAAATAATCGTCGCCGTTTTTTCTGCCTGCTTCACTCAAACCTTCCAGCGGATCAAGCACCAGCGTTTCAGCTCCGGAGGCTTCCGCAACAGTTTGAGCGATCCTGGGACTGACAAGAGTTTCAAAGAAAACATATTTTACCTGATTGTCTTTGATCGTACTGATCAGATTTTTCAAATCAGCCGGAGTCGGTTCCGCATCAGGAGAAATACCCATGATTGCTACCTGCTGCAGACCATAATCTTCAGCCAGATGACCAAAGGCAGCATGAGTCGTGACAAACAGCTTTTGCGGTGCTTTAGCCGCCAGCTCTGTCAAACGCTGGTCAAGCTGCAGCAGTTTTTCCTGATAGGCTTCGCTGTTCTTTTTATAAACAGCAGCATGTTCAGGATCAGCCTGCACCAAAGCAGACGTTATTGCAGCAACTTCCAATACAGCTTTTCTCGGACTCAGCCAGACATGCGGATCTACATGAGTAGCTTTTTCGTCAAACAGCCCTTTGCCGGCCTCCACACTGGCTACCTGCTTATCCTTTACAGCTTCTAAAGCAGGCCGGACCCAGTTCTCGACCCCGCCGTTATAAACAAAAAGCCTGGCATTGCCTAATTTTGTTAAATCCTTGGCTGTCGGTTCCCAATCATGCGGTTCCACACCGTCAGTGATCAATGTATCGACCTGCAGCAGGTCGCCGCCGATCTGTCTGGTAAAATCAGCCATAGGATAAAAGCTTGCCACTACCGGCAGCTTGCCATCAGCCTGTTTTTGTTCGCTGCCGCAGCCGACTGCCGCCAGTAAAAACATACCCAATATTACAACTAAAAACTTCTTCATTCTTACCTCCTACAAATTACCGCAGCTAAAATTTATTATTAAGCAGTAAGCCGCTTCACTTCTCCCCGGTGAGCCCTTGCCAGAACGCACCAACCTTATTTTTACTCTTTATCACCTCTTTCCTCAGACTGCTCAGTTATCACAATCTTCACAATAACCATATAAAATGCTGTGCTGCAGGCTTAAATTAAATTTATGCTTATGCAGTACATGCTCTGAAAACATATCTAAGTGCTCACAGCTCAGAGGAATGACTTTTCTACATTTCAGGCACACCAGCTTCCCTCTTAAATCAGCCTGCGGACAGGGCAGACGCCAATACTGCGTTCCCGATCCATCCACCGGCTGGATTTTAATGACAGATCCTTCCAAGGCCTGCCGCTCCAGAAAACGGTACACCGTCGTCTGACCGATATCGATCTGCAGTTTTTGCAGGCTGCTCAGCAAATCTTTGACAGTTAAAAAATTATGTTTATCCTCTAAAAAATATTGCAGCATAGCTTCCTGCTGAGCTGTTTTATAAGGATTACGTTTTTTCATAAAGCACTTCCTAATTTGAAATTGAAATTCATATTCACATCTTACTCTGATTTAAAAACCTTGTCAAGCACACAGTCAATTACCTGCAATTTAAAGAAGCTCTATAATCACCTGCCAAAATAGAGTATAATACTGTTAACAAACATCTTTTTTAAGGAGGATTTTGCCATGCTTACTAAATTACCCGCCCAAAATAAAATCGCCGCGTTCGATATCGACGCTCAAAATACCTTTACGCCGGTCTGTCCGGACGAACTTCCGGTTGCCGAAGGCGACCAGATCGTTGAGGAACTGAATGCCCAGGCAGCTTTAGCAGCTTTGCGTATCGGCTCGCGCGACGCCCATTCCCCTCAGGCAGTCTGGATCGCAAGCAGCGGGCATCCTGTACTCAGCCCCGTCAGCGGCTACCCCGATGTCGATGTATACTGGCCGGCTCATGCCATTGTTGGTACAAAAGGTTTTGAATTTATTACTGGTCTTGATCCTAAGAACTACGACTTTCAGGTCTACAAAGGTATTGAAATCGACAAACATCCCTATGGGGCCTGTTACCATGATTTAGCCAACACACTTTCTACCGGCGCGATCGAGTATCTGCGTGAACATGGCATTACTACAGTGATCTGCGGCGGCCTGGCTACTGACTACTGCGTAAAAAATACTGTTTTACAGTTACGTGCCGCCGGTTTCGAGGTCATCCTGAACCTTGCCGCCTGCCGTGGTATCGCTCCCGATACAGTTGCGGCGGCACTTGAAGAAATGCGTGCCCACGATGTCACTATTGTTGAAAATACCGAAGAATTAAAGAAATTAAGGTAGGTGTAGCATGGATGAAATCGACCGCGAGATAATAACAATCTTAAAAAAGAACAGCAGAATATCAGCATCGGCAATAAGTAAATCAGTTAATCTATCAGTTCCTGCTGTGCTGGAACGAATGAATAAATTAGATAAACAGGGATATATTACCCAATATACGGTAAAACTGGACCGTAAAAAAACAGGCTGCCATTTGACAGCCTTCATTTGCGTTGTTTTAGAAATGTCTGCAGATATAAAATCATTTAGAAAAGCTATTTTAAATTTACCAAATGTACTTGAATGTCACCACATCGCAGGGAAATACGACTACATTTTAAAAATATCCGTAAAAGATACCGACGCACTAGAAGATTTTTTGATAAATTCATTGAAAAAAATTGATGGTGTAGCCAGTTCTAATACTCTTATATCGCTGTCCGTCCTGAAAGAGGAATTCAATCTCTAATATTATAAATTTTCTATTATGTTTGTTATTGTTCTACCTTTGTTAATCACTTTTCTAAAAATTAATGTGCTCCAGTATTTCTACTTTATTGGGCAGGAAGTTTGATATTTTATCAACCTTATCTTTTATGATATACTGATACTCCAGCATATCTTCACCGTTATCAAAAAATGCTAGAAATGAAGTCGGATAAAATCCATTCCTATACAGTACCTCCTCATTTTTTGCTGTTAACAGTTGCGTATTTATGCGCAGTGCAATATAAGGATATTCTTTGTTTTTTAACACATAGTCAATAACTGTCTGAAGATCCACCTCTCCTTCCTTATTTAAATCATCAATTCTTTTAATCGTACAAGCATACTGCCCAAACTCTATATCATCCGGATACCGGACAACATACTTCTTTAACGTTCTGTTAATATTTTTAAAAATACATTTTATGCCACTGCTTTTTATTAATTTCCGGGTGCCCTCATTTAAATTTGGAAATTCATGAACTTTATCACCACAGCGAATTAATTTACCTACAACTGCCAGGTGTCCGACATTATCCTGATTTGGCTCCCATTCACCATAAAAAAGACGTACACCCCATAAACTGTAACCACTTGTTTTTTTTACTTCCAGTGAGGCCAGAGAACTCAATCCTAAAATACTGTATACTATACTTTTCCCATAAATAGCTTCACAAATGGCCTCCTTCCTTCGATCAATAATTTTGCCAATACCTTTATATCTGTGATTTTCATCTACTAAAAAATGTGCTAAATATATTTTATTTATATTACTTTCTACACAAATATATATACCAGAAAACCCTATGATTTCTTTTTCAAGCTTTACTGTCAAACCGATAAAATTTTCTTTACTAATTAAATTACACAATTTTTCTTCTGATTTAAAGTTACTGTTGTAATAGCCATTTTTATAATTTTTATTAAATAGTTCTATAATAGCTACGGCTTCTTCGAGATTAGTTTCAGTGATTGTTAATCCATTCATCGCATTTCCTCCTTTATTAATGCAATTATATTTTATTTCGTTATATTTTTAAATATACTAAAGGTAATAACATATTTTTTAAAGTTTATTGTCTTTTTTATTATTATTTTTAACAAATCACACACATAAATTCCCATACAAGTTAAATTTTTAAAGCACTTTTCCGCACATAACAAAAAACAGGCAGACACAATGTGTCTGCCTGTTTTTTCTAATTTAAACTTTATTTATTCATCATACTTATTTCCGTGCCACACCTCAATACCACGCTGGCTTGGCAATATCGCCGGATCGAACTCCGGCTCTACGATACCGGCACGTTTTTGATCCATATAATCATGCAAAGCAATATAAGCATACTTGCCTAAAATCGCGATCGCCACTAAATTCGTTATCGCCATCAACGCCATAAACAGATCGGCCAGATCCCATACCAGGGCAACTTTAGCCACACTGCCAAACAGTACCATACCCACTACGAAAACACGGAACAACATCAGCGTCATATAATTTTTACTGATAAACCCGATGTTGATCTCACCATAATAATAATTGCCTACAATAGAACTGAACGCAAACAGACAGATCATTCCTGCCAGAAAACTCGGCGCCCATGGTCCTAAATGCTGTGACAAGGATTGCTGCACCAATTCGATACCGGTCAGCTTACCTTCAGTATAACCATCGGACAACAGCACGATAAAAGCTGAAGCCGAGCATACCAGTAAAGTATCAACAAAAACGCCAAAAGCCTGGATCAGGCCCTGTTTTACGGGATGCGAAGCACTGGCAGTAGCAGCAGCATTCGGCACACTGCCCATACCAGCCTCGTTTGAGAACAGGCCGCGCTTGATACCGGTCATCAGCGCCGCACCCATACCGCCGCCGGCAACAGCCTGCAGATCAAAGGCCGAACTGAAGATAGCGTTGAAAACCTGCGGCAGTTTCTCTATATTCATCAAGGTCACGCCTAAAGCTATTAAAAGATACAGACCGGCCATAATCGGCACCATCCATTCAGCGACCTTCGCAATACGCGCCACGCCGCCGAAAATGACAATACCGGTCAAAGCGGCAATTATACAGCCCATCACGAAACGATCCAGTCCAAAGGCAGCCTGCAGGGAAATTGTGATCGTATTCGCCTGTACCGAATTAAAAATCAAACCGAAGGTCACACTGATCAAAACGGCAAACAAGGCCGCCATTGGTTTGTTGCCCAGTACGTTCTTAATATAATAAGCAGGTCCGCCGCGGTAACCGCCGCCTTCACGCGGAACTTTGTAAATTTGAGCCAGCGTGCTTTCAATAAAGCCCGTAGCCGAACCTAAAATGGCGATGATCCACATCCAGAAAATCGCTCCGGGACCACCGCTGACGATAGCGATCGCAATGCCGGCAATATTACCAACACCAACACGGGAAGCAGTGCTGACACAAAATGCCTGGAAGGAAGAAATATGGTTATGTTCAGTCTTCTGTCCAACGCCTTCCTTCAAAAGACGTACCATTTCCTTCAGGCAGCGCACCTGTACAAATCGTGTCCGCAATGAAAACCAGATCCCCAGACCTACCAGCATCACAATCAGAACATATGACCATAAAATATCATTGGTAAAAGCAACAAAACTCTCTAAAAACTCCATTTTCTCTCTCCTTCATAATCAGACCTGTTATTACTTTTCTCTCTCGGCAGGTACCTCTACATATTCGCTGCCGACCTGTTCCAGCTGCGTTGCCGTATTAAGCGCCTCAGTCAGCCACCGCTCCGCCTCATCCTGCTGCTCTTGTTTCATATACAGCAAAATCCTGGCCTGCTGACCATATTCTACCGACGCCACTGTAAAAAGCTGCTGCTGATAGATAATATTCAGAAGTTTTCCTGCGTCCGCCGCGTCCGCACTTAAAGCAAAAGTACCCATTAAAATCTTCCGTGCCAGGCCGCAGCTTTGAACAGCTTTGGACACGCTGCCAGTATACGCGCGCACTAACCCGCCTGCACCAAGCTTGATCCCGCCGAAATACCTTGTCACTACCGCCGCAACGCCGCTCAGCTGATTTTTCCGCAGCACTTCAAGCATCGGCAGTCCTGCCGTTCCTGACGGTTCGCCGTCATCACTCGATCTTTGCGCCAGCTCATCAATAATATAAGCAGAGCAATTATGCGTAGCATCCCAAAACTCTTTTTTTACAGCCTTGATGAAATCCTGCGCTTCTGTTTCACTGCTTACTTTTTTCAATGTGCAGATGAACCGTGATTTCTCAACAACTGTTTCTTCACGGTAATCAGTCCTGATAGTATACAATGCTTTTACTCCTTTTCCAATACGCTGTTTTTATTATAGCATAAGGCAATATTTCCCGAAACTTTATCTTTAGCCTTTTAACTTTAAAAATTTTTTGTTATAATATTTGGAAGTATTAATAAAAATATGCAAACCTCCGCTGTTTTCCGCAGACAAAAATCTACACCATAAGGTGTTGATCTGATATATTTTTTTTTTATTCAAGGGAAAGAGGTTTTACACAATGAAAACATTTTGTCATCTGATAGGCAAATACTTTGGTATCATCGCCGTTGTATTTCTTATCCTGGGCATGACCGTACCCGACAGCTTTAAATGGGTAGTCGGTAATATCGGCGGTATCCCGGTTTTGAGTACCTTATTGGGCGTTATTATGTTCGGTATGGGCACCACACTCAATCTCCGTGATTTTGCTTTAGTTTTAAAGCGTCCTGTCGATGTTTTTGTCGGTGTCTGCGCTCAATACCTTATCATGCCTTCACTGGCTTTTTTACTGGCTATGGCCTTTAATTTAGACCCGGCTCTCACTGCCGGCGTAGTTTTAGTTGGCACCTGCCCTGGCGGCACGTCCTCCAACGTCATTACCTTCATGTCCAAAGGCGATCTGGCCTTATCCGTAACTATGACCAGTGTTTCCACACTGCTTTCACCGATTCTTACTCCGCTCATCACCTATCAGCTTATCGGACAGAAAATCGCTTTTGACCCGCTGGGAATGTTCTGGAGCATCATTCAAATCGTTATTATACCGATCTGCCTTGGTCTGGCTGTTAAAGCGCTGCTGCCTAAACTTGCTGAACAGGCTACCGATTATCTGCCTGCTGTTTCGGCTATCGCTATCTCACTGATCATTGCCGGCGTTATCGCCGTCAGCCGCGACAACATCCTCAAAACCTCCGGTATCATTCTGCTGGTAGTCATCTGCCACAACTGTCTGGGTTATCTGTTTGGCTTTATTTTAGCCAGGATCACCGGCATGAGCTGGAAAAAAGCCATTGCGCTTTCAGTTGAAGTAGGTATGCAGAATTCCGGTCTGGCTACAGGCCTGGCTAAAACTCATTTTACTTCCATGCCTATGGCTACCGTTCCTGGAGCTATTTTCTCAGCTTGGCATAATATATCAGGCGCACTGCTAGCCTGGATCTTTGTCAACTTCCTCAATCCCAAATATGCTCCTGCCGAAGAAGAAGAATCCGTATCATCTCAAGCTTAATATTACAGAGAGATAAAAATTAAGCAAGCGTCCGTTTCTTAAAAGAAGCGGACGCTTTTTTTATCCGAATAAACACTGCTTCTCAAACCACCGGCAACAGTGTATAATTCATTTTAGTAATATTTTTAAAATTTCCAGCAAAAATATCTGTTTAAACTGATATTTATAAAGGAGTTGCTACATTGTCCGAACTTGCGCCTCTTATCGAAGATCTTGCTTTGATCCTTGTACTTGCCGGTATCGTTACTATTTTCTGCAAAAAATTCAATCAGCCTTTGGTTTTGGGCTATATTTTGGCAGGCTTCTTTGCCAGCCCGCATTTTAACCTGCTGCCAAATGTAGTTGATACAGACAATATTACTGTCTGGTCGGACATCGGCGTTATTTTTATTTTATTCAGCCTTGGGCTTGATTTCAATTTTTCCAGAATCAAAAGTATCGGCGGCACGGCGCTGATCGCCGCTGTTACAGAACTGGCAGGCATCACACTGCTTGGCTATGGCTGTGCCAGGCTGCTTGGCTGGCAGCCTATTGACAGTCTCTTTGCCGGAGCTATGCTTACCATGTCTTCTACAGCAGTCGTCAGCAAAACCTTTGAAGAGCTGGGACTCTTGAAAGAACGCTTCACGCAATTTACCTTCGGCATTCTGGTATTGGAAGATATTTCCGGTATCATTATGATGGTCATGCTCTCAACCATCGCCGCGGCAGGCGCTGCCATTTCCGGCGCAGAAATGCTCGGCAGTATCGGCGAGCTGGCCTTTTTTCTCATTATCTGCTTTGTCTGCGGCATCTTCTTCCTGCCTACCTTCTTTCGTAAAATCAGCCGCTACCTGACTTCCGAAACACTGCTCATTTTCTCGCTGGGCCTCTGTCTGAGCATGGTAGTCCTGGCAACTAAAATGGGTTTTTCGTCCGCATTAGGCGCCTTCCTTATGGGTTCACTGCTTTCCGGTACGGCTTTTACAGAAACCACAAAAAAACTTTTGACACCAGTCAAAGATCTTTTTTCCGGGATCTTTTTCGTTTCTGTCGGAATGATGGTAGACCCCGTCCTGATTATTAAATATGCGTTGCCGATCGCTGTACTTACAGCAGCTTTGATCATCGGCAAAACTATTTTTTCATCACTGGGCGTCCTTCTGGCAGGCAAAGACCTGCAGACAGCGCTGCGCTGCGGTTTCAGTTTGACGCAACTGGGTGAAATAACCTTTATAGTAGCGTCTATCGGCGCTGCCCTCAAAGTCACCAGCGACTTTTTATATCCTGTTTTCGTAGCTGTTTCAGTTATCAGTATTTTTCTTACGCCTTCAATCCTGCGCCAAGCCGATAAAGTATCCAGCTGGATTCTGCGTAATCTTCCCGCAAGACTGCTGCGGCTTTTGCCACAGCCTGATGAAGCTCCCGCCAGCGACGAGCAGCGCAGTGCCTGGAAAGAACTTCTGCAGAGTTACTTTACCCGCCTCACAGTTTTCTGCGTAATTCTCAGCTTCCTTGCCTATCTTGGACAAAGTAAACTGCTGCCATATTGCCACAGACTTTTTGATGGCTATACAGCTGATATTATTGCCGCAGTTATCCTGCTGTTGTGTATGGGGCCATTTTTAATGGCGGTCATGTTCCAGAGGGTTGCGCATACAGATCTTATAGCAAGTCTGTGGTTCCAAAAGCCCGCTAATCATCTGCCCATTTTTCTTCTGCTTTTTATTAAAATTGCTGTTGGTCTGTTTTTTATCCTGTCCGTATTTACAAGTATACTGGGTTTCAGCAAATTTATTGCGTTTGCTGCAGCCTGCATTCTGGCAAAATTCATCTATTCCTCAGAGTATTTCGTGGAACGCTATTTACAGATCGAGGCTCAGTTTATGATTAACCTGAATGCCAAAACTCTGGCAGCACAGAAAAAACACGCCGCCAACCATCCTGCCTGGCTTGATGAACAGATGCATGTCAAACGCTATCGTGTAGCAGCAACTTCACTCTGCGGCGGTAAAAGCCTCAAAGAGCTTAATCTGCACCGCCGTTATAATGTCTTCGTACTTGAAATCCAAAACGGCAGCCAGATCCTGCCTATCCCCAGCGGCAGTGCTGCTATCTATGCCGGCTCTCAGCTGCTTTTAGCAGGTACGCCCAGACAGCTGCAGAATTTTGAACTGGCAATTCAATCCTATGATATGCAGATTCTGCCGCTGGCTACTGATAACCAGCAGACACTGCATCAGTTTTTAGCTGATCCAAAGCATGGCGGAACAGCCTACTTCTGTTACGCAATGCCGATTGACAGACATTCGCCGCTCTGCGGCTCCACGCTCAAAAAAAGTTCTTACCTCGGCAATGTCAATTGTCTGGCTTTAGGTTTGGAACGTGGTAACTATACGCATCTCAATCCTGATGCCTCCTTTGTCTTTCAAAAAGGCGATATCCTCTGGATCATTGGTACTCAGGAAATGATGAACCAGCTTTTTATCAGCGAAACCATTTAAAAAGACAGCAGAGAATTTTCTCTGCTGTCTTTTACTGCTTTTTCTGTGTTTTATTTTTGTACATCTTCATATCCACACGTTCCAGAAACTCTTCCAGGGTTTCTTTCCCGTCATAAGCCGCCACGCCGCAGCTGATTGCGATACTGTACTCACTGTGCCCCTTTTTAAAACTGTGACCTGTAATCGTTTCCGACATTTCCAGGCAAAGCTTTTCCACATAGTCTTTATCACTGAAAGGGCAGGCCAGCAAAAACTCATCGCCGCCGATCCTGGCTGCCCAGCCGCTGCACTGCTCATTAAGCGCATTTATTTTGTCAACTACATAAAGAATGACTTCATCGCCGCATAAATGCCCAAACTGATCATTGACATTTTTAAAATGGTCGATATCGATCAGTGCCAGTGTCAGCTTTAACTGTTCTTTCTGAACAGCAAACATTTCCCGCAGCAGATTATTGGCATGGCCTTTACTGTAAAGGCCCGTAAAACTGTCACGGGCCGCAAGTTCACTGTAACTGCTGATTAGTTCCCGCAGCTCACTGCTGTCTTCGCTGGTAGCATCATAAACGCTGAAAGAATTTGTCACATCGCGTCCCAGCTCCAGCACATATTCTTTACCATCTTTTTCCCATGGCGTACTGAGGATCAAAATACTCTTATCTCCCAGATATTCCATTTTCATAATTTGCTTTTTCTGCTGGACAGCCCTTTCAGATGAACAATTCGGACAGGGCTTACTGCGATTCCACAGCTCATAACATTTGCGGCAGGTCTTACACATCTTGCCGTCACTATAATCATGGACTAAGTGTGTACTCATATCCACGAACCGGTAAACATCAAATAATTTATCTACAGTTAGATTCCTTGCAAGTTCCTGATCGATTGTATCTATCGGATATATATTTTCTTCTAGTTCTATACTATCTATACCCTTTAAAACCATTCAATTCACGCTTTCATATTTTTTATTAATTACTTATCATTTTACAATTATAACAAATATAAATTGCCTTGGCAACGATTACTCGCTGCATTTGTACATATGCTATAATAAACATATATCGTTAATTAGAGGTCACATATTATGGATATAAAACAATTAATACAAACACTGCAGCATACACACCAGCTGCAGCCAGAACAAATGCAGACTTTGCTCACAGCCGCTTTCAGCGACGCTGTCATCCGTACAGAGCTGGCTCAGACTGCACAGCAAACTGCTCAGGCTGTTTTCGGCAATAAAATCTATATTCGCGGGCTGATAGAATTCACCAATTACTGCAGAAATGACTGTTATTACTGTGGAATACGACGCAGCAACACAGAAGCTGTTCGCTACCGCCTGACCGAAGAACAAATCCTTTCCTGCTGTGAGCAGGGCTACGCCCTGGGCTTTCGAACCTTTGTTCTGCAGGGTGGTGAAGATCTTATCTACAGCGACACAGATCTGGCAGCTATCATCAGCGCCATAAAACAGGCTTATCCTGACTGTGCCGTTACGCTTTCCATTGGCGAACGCAGCCGTGAATCCTATCAGCTTTGGAAAAAAGCAGGAGCAGATCGTTATCTGCTGCGCCATGAAACAGCAGACGGCGAACATTATGCACGACTGCACCCGGCAGAACTCAAACTGAGTAACCGCAAACGCTGCCTGCGTGATCTCAAAGAGCTGGGTTATCAGGTCGGCACTGGCTTTATGGTAGGCTCGCCCTGGCAAACAATGGCTAATCTGCTCGAAGATCTGGCCTTTATCCGTGAACTGCAGCCGCAGATGATCGGTATCGGCCCTTTCATTCCACACCATGCCACACCCTTTAAAAATTATCCAGCAGGAACGCCGGAGCGGACATTAACACTGCTGTCCGTCCTGCGTCTGATGCTTCCCCGTGTATTACTGCCTGCGACAACGGCTCTCGGCACCATCGTTCCCAACGGACGCGAGCTTGGTATTTTAGCAGGTGCCAATGTCGTAATGCCCAATCTTTCCCCGGCAGATGTCCGCCAAAATTATCTTCTTTATGATAATAAGCTCTGCAGCGGAGCAGAAGCCGCCGAAGCCAAGAATGACCTCGCCGCACGGCTGCATTCTATCGGCTATGAAATAGCCGAAGGCCGCGGTGATTATAAGGAGTCCTGACAATGCTAGCAAAAGATCAAGTCATAAATACCTACCGTGCGCTCAATAACTGGCGCAGCTTCCGCCTGAAGCTGTTTATTGAAGGTATCATAATCGGTATCCTTTCAGGGCTGATCATCAGCTTTTTCCGCTGGTCACTGCATTTGGTAGAAACTAATCGTGAACATATTTATACCTTTCTTAAAAACACAGACTGGTATTGGACCGCTTTTTGGTTCATTGCTTTAGCTGTAATAGCCTTCACTTTAAACAGGCTGACCAAATATGAACCTCTGGCTGCCGGCAGCGGCATTCCTCAGGTCAAAGGCGCTATTTTAGGCTTCATTAAAATGCGCTGGCTGCGAATACTCTGGGTCAAACTGATCGCAGGTATCATCGGGATCGGAGCCGGTCTATCCCTGGGACGGGAAGGTCCTTCGATCCAGCTTGGCGCCGTAACCGCTCAGGGACTCAGCCGCCTGCTGAAACGCACCCGGCTCGAAGAACGTTATCTGCTTACAAGCGGTGCCAGTGCCGGCCTGGCAGCAGCCTTCAACGCTCCTTTAGCGGGCGTTATTTTTGCTTTAGAAGAACTGCACCGCAATTTTTCCGTCGTCGTACTGCTGCCAGCCATGGCTGCCGCAATGACTGCAACGGTTATTTCACGTTTTTTCTTTGGCAACAACACTATTTTTGATTTTTTCGGTCTGCCTTTTCTGCCGCTGGAATATTACGGTTATGTGGCCCTTTTAAGCCTGGTCGTAGGTTTGGCAGGCGTAATTTTTAACGCCGGACTTTTAAATATTCCCCGTTTCTACAAACTTTTCCCTACTCCGTTCAGCAAAATCGTCTTCGCATTGTTCTGCGCCGGTATTTTAGGTTTTGTTTATCCGCAGGTTCTGGGCGGCGGCAACGAATTGATCAACAATATTGCCAAAACACCTTACACTCTGCAGGCTTTACTGTTGCTGCTGGCAGGTAAATTCATCTTTACAATGCTCAGCTACGGCAGCGGCGTCCCCGGCGGCTTCTTTCTGCCTATGCTTGTCATCGGAGCGCTCACCGGCAGCGTTATCAGCAATATCATGATCACTTTGGGACTTCTTGACCCTTTCTTTTACTCTAATATCATCGTCATATCTATGGCGGCTTTCTTTTCTGCTTCGGTAAGAGCTCCGATTACCGGTATCATCCTTATTATGGAAATGACCGGTTCCTTCCAGCATATGCTGGTTTTGTCCATCGCCTCAATCGTAGCCTTCATTGCCGCCGAGCTGTGCCGCAGCAAGCCGATCTATGAAGAACTGCTGGCTCGCAGTCTGCAGTCCGCCAATAAAAATGACGGCAGTCACTGTGAAAAACAGCGGAACGTCATTGAACTGGCAGTCTGCAGCGGCAGCCCTATCGACGGACGTCTGATCAAAGAAATAAACTGGCCCGAGCATACACTGCTCGTGGACGTCAAGCGCGGCGAAAGCGACCTGATACCTATAGGTGACACAAGATTGCGGGCCGGCGACTTTCTCTATGTCCTCACCGACGATACATTAGCCAAAGATCTTCGTAAAATGGCCGAGGGCGAGTAATCTTATTCTTTTATATTGCGAATTTTTACTGCTAGCTTATCAGTTTTCCCTTGTCAAATAGTTGTTTTTTAGATATAATGTAAAGCACATTCTGTTTCTTATCAGGATGACAAACTTGCACTTATCTATAATTTGAGGAGGGGTTCCCACATGGACAAAGTTAAGGAAACCTTAAATAAGGTTCCACTCTCCGGATACATTGTTTTGGTAATCGCCATTGCAATTTTCTCCGGTCTGTTTGCAAATGCCGGTCATGGTCTGAATATTTTCGACTTTGACACATTAAACGGTAAATTCGGTACAATGAAAAGCGCTAAAGCAACATTCTCAGGTCAAGGCGGCAGCGGTGCACGCGACGGCTTCCTGTTTGCTTTCGGTTTGGCTCCCGGCGTTATGCTGGCAATGGGCCTCATTGAAGTAGTTGAACATTACGGCGGTCTTAAAGCAGCTCAAAAGCTGATGACTCCGATTCTGCGTCCGATCCTTGGTATTCCGGGTATCTGCGGCATCGCGCTCGTTTCTTCACTGCAAAGCACTGATGCCGGCGCAGGTATGACCAGACAATTACATTTGGAAAAACAAATCACTGATAATGAACTTTTGATTTTCAGTGCTTTCCAGTTTACGGCAGGCGGCCTGATCACTAATTATCTTTCTTCCGGTTCCGCACTGTTTGGATTCTTGACAGTACCTATTTCCATACCTTTGGCAGTACTGTTTGTTATGAAAATTTTCGGCGCTAATATGATGCGCATTTATGTAAAAATGTTCTGCAAGGAGGCCGCATAAGCATGAGTGAAGAAAAAATCAACCACGCTCCCGAAGACGCTGCAGCTGCGGCAGAGGCGGAACTTAACGCAAAATTAGCAAAACCTTCCTTAATGGATATCTTCGTTCGCGGTGCGCGCAAAGGCTGGAACATCGCTATTGATAATATTATCCCTAACGTTTTGATGGCTTATGTCTGCATCAAAATCTTAAACGTTACCGGACTGCTGACTCTGGCAGGTAAATTCTTCGCTCCTGTTATGGCTATCTGGGGTCTTCCCGGCGAAGCAATTATGGTACTGTTCAGCGCGCTCATGTCCATGGGCGGCGCTGTTGGTGTCTGCATGGCGCTTTATAACGACGGTGGCATCGATGAGCGCTCGATTACCATCGTTATCCCCGCTATCTACCTCTTGGGTTCCAAGATCCAATATCTGGGCCGTTTGCTGGGTACTGCCGGCGTTCCTTCCAGACATTATCCGATCCTGCTCAGCATTTCTTTCCTAAATGCAGGTATCGCCATGTTCATCATGAAAATTTTGACCATGTAAAGCAGTCGTCACTTTATTCTGAAATTAAAACTCCATTCCATTTATACTGGAATGGAGTTTTTTCTTTTGAAACAACCATTTTCGTAATAAAGAAATATCTTTTCCGTTGTAAATGCAACTTACTTTGAACGGTAATTATAATATCATAAACATGAAAGAAATATTCATCTGCTCTGCCGTTATGGCAGCACTACAATAACGGAGAAGGAAATCTCCATAATTATAAGGAGTGATATTATGGAACCGAAAATGTTTTGTTTTCAATGTCAGGAAACAGCCGGCAATAAAGGCTGTATGTTTGGAGGTGTCTGCGGTAAAAAACCTGAAACCGCCAATCTACAGGACCTGCTGATTTATGTGACCAAGGGACTTTCCGAAATAACAACCCGCCTGCGTTCTGAAGGCAAAGAAGTCCCAGCAGCCATCGACCGTCTGATCACCACTAACCTGTTCATGACCATCACTAACGCTAATTTTGATGATGACCGTTTTATCGACAGAATCAATGCAACTCTATCCAGCCGTGACGAACTGCTTGAACAGCTCCATGACGATACCGGACTGAGCGATGCCGCTTCCTGGCAATATCGTACCGCAGAAGAAAGAACCTTGAAAGCTGACAAGGTGGGTGTACTGAACACCAGGAATGAAGACTTACGCAGTCTGCGTGAGCTTGTCCTCTACGGCTTAAAGGGTATGGCTGCTTACAACAAACACGCTAATGTTCTTGGTCACGCCGATGCAGCTATCGATGCCTTTTTGCAGAAAGCTTTAGCGAAAACCTTAGATGACAGTCTGAGTGCCGATGACCTGACATCCCTTGTCCTGGAAACAGGCAGCTTCGGCGTCAAAGTTATGGCGCTGCTTGATACCGCCAACACTTCGACCTATGGCAACCCTGAGATCACAAAAGTTGAGCTTGGTGTCAGAAACAATCCCGCAATTCTTATTTCCGGACACGACCTGCGTGATTTGGAAATTCTTCTGGAACAGACTGCTAATACAGGCGTCGACGTTTATACCCATTCTGAAATGCTGCCGGCACATTATTATCCGGCTTTCAAGAAATTTCCTCATTTTGCAGGCAACTACGGCAACGCCTGGTGGAAACAAAAAGAAGAATTCGAAGCCTTCAATGGTCCGATCCTTCTGACTACCAATTGTCTAGTGCCGCCCAAAGAGAGCTACAAAGATCGTATCTATACTACAGGCTCAGTAGGTTTTTCCGGCTGTAAACATATTGATGGAGAAATCGGGGAAACAAAAGATTTCTCCGCTATCATTGAACACGCTAAAAAGTGTCCTCCTCCCACACAGCTGGAAAGCGGCGAACTTGTAGGAGGGTTTGCGCATCACCAGGTACTCGCTCTGGCAGATAAAATCGTTGACGCAGTCAAAAGCGGAGCCATCAAAAAGTTTGTTGTTATGGCAGGTTGTGACGGACGCAGTCCGGCACGTAATTACTATACAGATTTCGCGAGAGCTCTGCCGCAGGATACTGTTATCCTGACTGCAGGCTGTGCTAAATACAAATATAATAAGCTGCCGCTCGGTGATATCGGCGGCATCCCCCGTGTTTTAGACGCAGGTCAATGCAACGACTCCTATTCGCTGGCGCTGATCGCACTCAAGCTGAAAGAAGTTTTTGGCTTGGATGATATCAACCAGCTGCCTATTGTTTACAATATCGCCTGGTATGAACAAAAGGCCGTTATCGTTCTTCTGGCACTGCTTTCCCTGGGCGTTAAAAATATTCATCTCGGCCCTACTCTGCCAGCCTTCCTGTCGCCAAATGTTGTCAATGTCTTGATCGAAAACTTTGGTATTGCCGGAATCACTGATGTAGATACTGACCTGGAAATATTTTTTGGTAAAAATTAAACCTGCATAAAAAAGACGAGTCCGTTAGGACTCGTCTTTTTGCTTATAATTCATCCAGTTCCATAATACAGCTGGCCAAAATCAGCGCTCTTTCAGTTAATGTAGCTACCTCTATATACTCACTGTCGCTGTGAGCCCCGGCGCCGCAGGGTCCTACACCGCACAGAGTGGGTACACCTGTCATGGCTGGCCAGGCCGCGTCAGAAGCGCCGCCAACATATTGCTGACCCGGTTTTGCCAATCCAAGCTTTTCAGCCTGACTGGCATAGTGTTCGTACAGCCGCTGCACTCCGGGTGTAGTTTCAAATGGCATAAATTTAATCACATTGCCAGTTACCGTAGTCTTAGTATGAGGAACATAATTCGTTTCTACAATCCGCTGCACATCGGCAATAGACTTTTCTGCTTCGACAATAGTTTTAAAGCGCACATCAACCTCGCCAACGGCCTTATCAGCAACAATATTAGCCATAGTACCGCCGCTGACAACACCAACATTATATGTAGTCCCAACAGCAAAATTATTGAGAGCATGGATAGCTACTGTTTTCTGTGCCAGTTCCAAAATCGCACTGGCGCCTTTTTCAGGTTCATTCCCCGCATGTGAAGCGATCCCCTCTACTACCAGCGTTGGCCTGGTAGTTCCCTTCCGGCCCGTAACGACGCTGCCGTCAACGCGTCCAAATTCCAGATTAAAAACAGCATCCTTCCCTGCGCCCGCTTTTTTGAACTGTGCCACCGCATCAGTAAAAGGATGTGACATTTCTTCATCACCGCACAGTAAAACGGTCATATCCGTCTCCTGCCAGCCATTCTCGAGCAAGGCCCTGATTACATATAAAGCCATAACCAGCCCGCCTTTCATATCCAGTACGCCTGGGCCGTAAGCCCGTCCGTTTTCAACCTTGAATGGGCGAACCGCCGCTGTACCTTGATTGAACACCGTATCCATATGCCCTGAAAACAGTACCTGATTTTTACCGGGCTGCGCTTTCCTGGCAAGCAGCTGGACAGGAGCACCATCAGTTTCCAGATATTCTACAGTAAATCCCAGCACTTCTAAGAACGCTCCTATTCTCTGTGCCACCGCATTTATACCGGCCAAAGCATCCGCTCCTGAATCAATATTCACCAATTCTTCCAGTAATTGCAGCATCCCCTGCTCTGATCCTCTGATCTGATCTAAAATTTTCGTTTTCATCAAAACTCTCCTCTGCATAAATACAAATATAATTCTTATATTATTCGCTTACTATGCTTTTTTTCCTGCTTTTTGCTCATAAAAAATCATGTTTTCAGAAAATTTATAAATAAGTTCTAAAATAAAAAACAGTATGAGATTTAATCCCATACTGTTTTTTATGCTTAACCGCTTATTACTGCATTTCATCCAAATGCATGATACACATCGCCAGGAGCTGCGCTCTTTCAGTCATCGACGGCACGAATAAATACTCATTATTACTGTGAGCACCTACAGCCTGAGGACCCATACCGCATAAAGTCGGCGCACCGACCATGGCCGTCCAGGCAGAATCAGCACTGCCGCCGACATATAACGCTCCTGGGACGGGCAAACCCAGCTTTTCAGCCTGTTTAGACAAATGACCATACAGCTTTTGTACGCCGTCAGTAGTTTCCAGCGGCATAAACTCAATCCTGTTTTCTGTTACAGTAGTTTTTGTATTGGCCACATAAGTTTGTGCCGCTATTGCTTCCACACTTTTTATTGCTTTTTCAGCTTCTTCAGCTGTTTTAAATCTGATATCAACACGTGCCTCTGCGTGATCGGCGACAATATTTGCCAGGCTGCCGCCATTAAAAACGCCTACGTTATAGGTAGTTCCGACTTCTAAATCAGTTAACGCATGTAAAGCAATAGTTTTATGGCAAAGCTCTAAAACAGCGCTGGCGCCTTTTTCAGGTTCGTTGCCGGCATGGGCAGCGATACCTTTTACAGTCAGTACCGGGCGAATAACGCCTTTGCGCCCGATAACTACACTGCCGTCTGCCCGGCCTGGTTCCATATTGAAAACAGCATCTTTGCCCAGACCTTCTTTTTTAAACCATTCTACAGCATCTGTCAACGGGTGCGCCGGTTCTTCATCACCACAGAAGAAAAGAGTCAGGTCAGTATCATCCCAGCCATTATCCAGTAATGCCTTGACTGTATAAAGTGAAATCACTATCCCCGCCTTCATATCCATAACACCGGGACCATAAGCTTTGCCGTCTTCGATCCTGAATGGTCTGGCAGCCGCCGTTCCCTTAGGGAAAACCGTATCCATATGACCCATCAGCATAACTTTCTTCTTGCCTGGACGCGGACGTTTAGCCAATACATGCGTCGGCGCATTCGGTGTTTCGATATACTGCACCTCAAACCCATACGGCGTTAAAAAGTCGCCTATGATATGAGCAACCTCATCAATCCCCGCCAAAGCATCATAGCCTGAATCGATATTAACGATCTGCGCTAAAGTATCCAGCATGGCAGTTTCTGATTTTTTGATCTGTTCTAAAATTTTATTTTCCATTTTTCTGCTCCTGTTTTCAATAATATCTTTATCTTATTCGCTCTTCTTCCGCTTTTTCCTGCCAATAGCACTACTTATAAAATACAGCGCAGCGGCTGAGGCTTCCCTGTCAGTGATTTCGCACCTCCTGCCGTTACCAGATACGTATTCTCTGTACCGACCATACCGATTCCCGGTAAAGCTATCTTAGGCTCGACGGCAAAAATCATGCCCGCCTCCAGCTTACCTTTGAAACCGTTTGCCAGCGCAGGAGATTCGTCCATCACCAATCCGATACTATGTCCTAAAAATTTGCCGCCGTTCATAAACCCGTTTTCATACTGCGGATCAAACTGTTCCATTACCTGCCGGTAGATATTTTCGATCACCATTCCCGGCAGCAGCAGCGATGCTGTCAGTTCTTCCAGAAAAACACAGTGCTCATAAGCAGCCCTGATTTTATCACTGAAAGGATCCTGATTTAAATCTCCATAATAATATACTACTGTTTTATCAGTATGATAACCATCCACACCGCAGGGGATATCCAGATATACTAAACGCCCAGCCTGCAGCTTACGAAAAGCAGAGCCTATGGACTGTACCGCGACACAAGTTCCGCCTGTGCCACCGGGCCCGTCAAAAGCTGTTTTCACCAGACTGCTTTTACCAAAAGAAGCCAGACCTACAACATCCTCACCTAAAGGCAAATTAAAACGCGCTACCCCGTGAGAACCCCGACGCAGCATTTCTGCATACAGGTTGACTGCCAGTTCTGCCTCGCTCACACCTTGAACAATAAACCGCGGCGCCAGTTCGTCTAAAACATTGCGATGAATAGAACCTGATTTTCTCATCAGTGCCAGTTCATAAGGGCTTTTTATCAGTCGCAGCTCACTTATCACACTGTCCATCCCTGCCTCAGAGGCAAAAGGCAAATATTTATACAACAGCTGCTGCCATTCCAGCGTCGCTGTTTTATTTTCCAAGTATACCTTAGCAGGCAGAGGCTGATAAAACTCAGCTAAAGTACGGAAACTTTTCATCGGACGGATATCCTGCAGCAACGATTCATTGCAGGCACGTTCATAACTGCGCCTGACCCATAAAATCTCGTCCTGCGGCCTGATTACCAGTACACCGTCCTGCATTGTACCGGCAAAATAATACATATTGACTTTATGGTTGACGATGGCTATTTCCCAGCCGGGAAATTCTCTGTCCATAACAGCTCTGAATTTATTCAGGCGTGCCTGCAGCTCATCAGCAGGCACACGCCGAAGCTGCTCTGTCATCATGATTTCATGCTCTAAAATAGTCATTGTTTCACTCCTTTACAAAAGTATTTTCTATTATCTTATCATAAATAATGAAACAGGACCGATATAAATATCAGTCCTGTTTCCCCTCATTCAGCCTATATATTTTTAAATAATCCTGTAAAATCAAAAGTAGCAAAGTAATCTGCCGGAGTTTCCGCACGACGTATCAATTCCGTACTGCCGTCCTCTTTCAGCAGCACTTCCGCACTGCGCAGTTTACCATTATAATTGTAGCCCATGGCAAAACCATGTGCTCCAGCATCATGAATAAAGAGCAGATCACCAATATTGATTTCCGGCAGCATCCTGTCGATAGCAAATTTGTCGTTATTCTCGCACAAACCACCGGTAATATCATATTTATGATCACAGGGAGCATCCTCCTTACCCATTACGGTAATGTGATGATAGGACCCGTACATGGCGGGACGCATCAGATTAGCCGCACAGGCATCCAGTCCGATATACTCTTTATATGTATGTTTAACGTGGATCGCTTTAGCAACAAGTGCTCCATAGGGAGCCAGCATATAACGGCCCATTTCTGTAAAAATTTTTACGTCTCCCATTCCTGCCGGCACCAGAATATCCTCAAAAGCCTGACGTACGCCTTCGCCGATAACCATAATATCATTGCCCTCCTGATCGGGACGATAAGGGATACCGACACCGCCGGACAGATTGATAAACTCAATATGCGCTCCTGTCTCTTCCTGTAATTCCACAGCTACCTGAAACAATATCCGTGCCAATTCTGGATAATAATCATTAGTCACGGTATTGCTGGCCAGAAAAGCGTGCATTCCAAAATGTTTAACACCCTTGCTTAAAAGAATTTTATAAGCTTCTGTCATCTGCTCTCTGGTCATACCATATTTGGCATCACCGGGATTATCCATAATATTGTTGGCAATGGCAAAATGCCCGCCTGGATTGTAACGGCAGCTGACCGTATCCGGTATATCAGCAACTTTTTCCAAAAAATCGATATGAGTAATATCATCCAGATTGATAGTGACATTCAATTGTCTTGCCAGCTGAAAATCTTCTGCCGGCGTAGCATTGGAGGAAAACATAATTTCATCGCCTTTAAAACCAACGGCATCGGCCATCTGCAGTTCCGTATACGAAGAACAATCCGCACCGCATCCTTCCTCATGCAATATTTTCAATATTGCCGGGTTAGGGGTAGCTTTAACGGCAAAATATTCTTTAAAGCCCTGATTCCAGGCAAACGCCTTATTCACACGACGCGCAGTTTCACGAATAGCCGCTTCATCATATAAATAAAACGGCGTTGCATACTGTGCGGCGATCTCATCTAATTTTTCTTTACTTACAAAGGGTTTTTTACTCATTCTTTCTCACCTTTCTCTGCTTCAGGAAGCAATTTTATCAATTTTATTTCATTTTTTAAAGCGTCTTTAAATAAATCTACCAGATTCTGTTTGCTGGAATATAAACAGGTTGAATTACTGCCATCAGCCAGATCTCCTGTCAAAACCTCCTGTGAATCGGCGATCAGACGGATCTGGCTATTAGGCTTATGCGTATAATAAATAATCGCACCCTCCAAAACAAAAGGCCTGCCGGTAATAATGACCACCTTTAATCCCCGGCCTACCGCCTCAGTCAATTCACCACGCAACGCTTCAATAGCCGAATCTGTTGCCGAAACATAAATACGGGCTTTAGCCTTCACAATCGTATTTTTGAGTTTATTGATGATCTCGGTTGCTCCCTTGATTGTAATATAACCATCAACGCTTTGTGACGTACTGGGAAGCTCGTGCAGCAATTCTTCTTTCAGTTCCTGCAGTCTTCTTACCCTGTTTTCGCAAAACTCATCCAAAGGCACCGGCGTATATCTTGTAGCCTTATCCTCAAGCACATAAGCAGCGCCTTTTTCTACCAGACCTGCCAGCGCCGTATAAGTATTAGATCTGGAAATACCTGTCAGCTTTGTCGCTTCATAGCCTGTCAGCCGTCCTTCTGCCAGCAGAGTCAGATACAGTGTAGCTTCCTGTCTGGTCAGATTAAAATAAGTAAGTTTCTCAATAATATCCATATTCCACCTTCATTGTTCCTATACAAGAACACTATAAGCGATTTTTCTTAGTTTGTCAAGGCTAACTTATATTTTTCATATATTTATGAAAAATAACAAAGTTCGTCAGTTATCGAAAACATAGTAATCACTTCAATGCTTTACAATAAATTGATAAATCCAGCAGAAAATTATTTTTTGTAATTAAACTTTATTATCTTGTGTTTCAAGTTCAAATATTATAAGATTATATAAATAGTATCTACAATTCAAATTATTCTAATTTTTAAAATCTTTTTCGGAGTTGATTACCCCATGAAAAATTTAGGCAAAATAAGCCTTATCGTTTTATTTTTGTTCTCGATATTCGTAGGCAGCTTTACTGTTTACTCAATCAACAAAGTACAATCCTACGGAACGCTCATCAATTACCTGGGCATTGTCCGAGGCGCAACCCAGCGGCTTGTCAAGCTTGAGCTTCAGCATCAGCATCACGATGAGCTTATAGCTTATATCGACGATATCATTTACGACCTTAAAAACACCGACGGTAAATACGGTTTGGAAAAAATTCCCAATGCCGATTATCAGCAGCAGTTTTCCGCTCTCACTACACTATGGCATCGGGTAAAAAGCAATATTTACGCCATGCGTCAAAACCCTGCCAATTCACCACTGCTGCTGCAGTCCAGCGAAGTACATTTTGATATCGCCAATAATACTGTTTTCGCTGCTGATAACTATACTACTTCCAAAAGTCACCAGCTGACACTTCTTTCTGCTTTAATGCTGGCAGGCATCATTATCATGTGGATCGCTTTATTTATAGTGTACCTGCGCAAATTATATTCACTGGAAAGCAGCAACAAAACACTTTACGATATAACGACAAAAGATCCCCTTACCGGTGCTTATAATTTTGAAACATTTAAGAAAAAAGCTCAGAAGCTGCTCACACAAACGACTAAAAAATATTCGCTGGTCTATGTTGATTTTGCTGATTTTAAATATATCAACGATGTTTTCGGGTATAAATACGGCGACGAAATCCTTATCAATTATGCCACTATCATCAGTAAAGAACTGCGGGCAGGAGAAGTGCTGGGGCGTGTTTCCGCCGATAATTTCGTTATTCTGCGTTACTATAATGAGAAAAATGACATTATGGTCCGACAGCATCAGGTTGATATCAAAATAACAGAATTCATGCACGATATGTACAGCGGGCAGGCAGTTTCTGTACAGTGCGGTATCTGCTATCTGGAGGATCTGGCAGAAGATCTGCAGATAGAAGGTATTTTAGACCGCGCAAATTATGCGCGTAAAACTGTAAAAACGGGACTTAACAGAAAATATGCTGTTTATGATGAAAGTATCCGTAAACAACTGCGTTATGAAAAATCCATTGAAAACCGCATGCTGAAATCACTGGAGAATGAAGAATTTCTCGTTTACTTTCAGCCCAAGGTCGACCTGCAGACAGGTATGGCAACACAGGCCGAAGCGCTGGTGCGCTGGCAGACAGATGAAGGACTGATCATTCCTCCTGATAAATTCATTCCCATCTTCGAAAAGAAATATCTGATCTCATCACTTGACCAGTATGTATTCAAAAAGGTGTGCGCTTTTATCAGACGGCGCCTCGATGCTGGCCTTCCTGTAAATACAATTTCCGTCAATGTTTCCCGACTGCAATTTTACAATTCAGATTTTGTCAAAATATATGAAGATATCAAAAACAAATTCCGTATCCCTGATCACCTTTTAGAAATAGAAATTACAGAGTCAATCGCCTTTGATAATGTGACCTTCCTCGAAAAAACAGTCAGTGAACTGAAAAGTAAAGGTTTTTTGATTTCTATTGATGATTTCGGTACCGGATTCTCTTCTTTAAGCCTGTTGAAAAATATCCCTATTGATGTGCTCAAAATCGATCAAAGCTTTTTCAGAGAAAGCATACACAAAGAAAAAGACAAGATCGTTATTAAAGGTATTATCGATCTCGTCAATAAATTAAGCATCCGAACTGTCGCTGAAGGTATTGAAACTGCTGAACAGGTTGCCTTCCTTAAATCTGTCAACTGCAATATGATCCAGGGGTATTTTTTCTACAGACCGCTTCCTGAAGATAAGTTTGAGGAAATATTGAAGAAGGAATATGCTACCAGAGAACCAGCTCTTGCAACTGACTCAAAAGTTTTAACTCCGAAAAACTGGTCTTTGCAAAATAATTAACAATCTGTTTTCTCATATAAAAATAGCCTGTGCATTTAAATGCACAGGCTATTTTACATAAACGCATTTTTATAGCGGGGGCAACTGTGCCCTTTTATAATGCTTTCTAAATATACGATGCAGCGTAATACAAAAAAACAACCAGGTCGCCCCAGCTGCATAACCGGCTAAAATATCCGTCGGATAATGCACGCCCAGATAAACACGGCTCAGGCCGATAAGCAGGATATAACTACCGGCTGCCGCCATCAATCCCCAGCGCAGCGGTTTACTTCGCAATCCCAATCCTGCAAAATATGCCAGGATGCCATAAAAACAAATCGCTCCCATAGCGTGACCGCTGGGAAAACTGTAACCGCTTTCAGCAATCACAGGAAAAATATCCGGCCTTACACGTTCAAAAATGCGTTTCAGTACCTGATTTAAAATACCACCACCGCATAAACAGACTAGATAAAGATACATCCTGTCTTTTTGCCTGCTGTATAAATACCAGCAGCAGACAAGCGCACTTGCCAGAAGATAAAAGGTACTGGACCCGCTTGCCGTAACGAGCATTACCTCTGCTGTCAGCGGCGGCGTAACAAACTGCTGCACATAAGCAATAAACTGCAGCTCCAGCTGTTGCAATGCCGGCTTAATAAAAGTATGCTCAGCTATTTCTACCAGCACTTCCATCAGTACGATACTGATAACCAAAGTAACCAGCAAATACAAATAAGGGCGCCGTAAGGCCATATGTACAATGGCGTCCCGCAGATTACTCATCACTGCCTCACTTTCCTAACCGTTCAGTTATATATATTTCAGACTCCAGCTAAAGTCTTTAAAGTTTTTTCCAGTACTTTTACTGCCTGCGTAACAGCCTGAAAATCACTGCTCTCTTCTTTGGAATGACTGACACCATTGATACTTGGTACAAAAATCATCCCCGTAGGTACGCCGCTTGCTGCAAAAATCTGCGCGTCGTGTCCTGCCCAACTGGGCATGGCCTGACAACTGACATCACACTCAGCCGCAGACTGCTCAATAACTTTCCTGACTGACTCTGATAACGGTACAGCAGCTACATGAAAATCATTCTCCTGTGTAATCATGATACCGCTTTTACTTGCCGTCCGCTCTAGTAAACTCATGATCTTTGCACGAACCTCCGCTAAAACCATATCGTCAGCAGCCCTTGTTTCAATAGCAAGCTGCACTTTCCCCGGCACGATATTCACAGCATTGGGAGCAACATTCAACTGGCCTACGGTAGCTACGAATCTGTCATCAGCTTCAGCAAGCTCCTTGACTCCTAAAATGACTTCCGCTGCAGCAGCCAAAGCATCTCTGCGGCGTCTCATGCTAGTAGTCCCGGCATGGTTAGCTTCTCCATGTAAAGTCAGGAATAATCTGTCGTAGCCTACAATAGCAGTCACCGCTCCGCAGGTCAGCCCACGTTCCTCCAAATCAGCGCCCTGTTCGATATGCAGTTCTACGATTGCTCGAATATCGTCACGTTTCACGTTTTTCAGCGCTTCCGTCTGATACCCGGCAGATACCAGTGCTTCACGAAGTGTGACGCCATCACGGCTGAGCTCCTCGAGATCCTCTTCTTTCAGCGTGCCACAGATTGCGCGGCTCCCCTGACAGCCGGATGGAAAACGACTGCCCTCTTCCTCCATCAGACCACCCACTTCCAGGCTGTGTTTCGGAACGAAGCCCGACTGTTTGAGGTATCCCAGCGCTGCCACACCGGTCACAACGCCCAGTGCGCCATCATATTTTCCACCGTTCTTTACGGTATCCAGGTGGGATCCCGTCAGTATGGTTCCAGGTTCTGTCCCCGGAAGCCGTCCATACACGTTACCGATCGCGTCCTCTCTGTATTCAAGCCCCAGATCTTCGATCCACTCACGCAGGATGTTCTTCGCGTTTTTGTCTTCCGGGGTATAAGCTGCACGCCAGATCTCTCCGTCGATGCGCGTCGCATCGGCCAGCTGACACAGCATTTCTTCGATTCTTACTCCCGCTTCGTTTTTCATCATAAATGTCACCTCATTTCATAGTTTGTTTTCTTTCAATATTTCTCCGTATTCTTCTCCTGCGCGACCTCCCATTGCGTATAATCAGGTATGGCATTCCTCACGTGACATGCTCCCACCACTTAATCTCTGATTT
>ERZ773107.167-NODE-167-length-71514-cov-6.465736_pt1 | contig 71514 bp, 51 predicted proteins | sample MGYA00580571_ERZ773107 | MGnify/ENA primary metagenome ERZ773107 (study PRJEB29015, sample SAMEA2737843) | human gut metagenome | biome: human gut; feature: human-associated habitat; material: faeces | place: China | collected 2012 ... | reverse complement strand
AAGAATTATAAGAATAAATATGAGGGCTGGGTTCTTCCGAAAGGAACTGTGGAAGCAGGGGAAGAATTCCAGGATACTGCAACACGTGAGGTTTTAGAGGAAACAGGAGCGACAGCAAGTATTGTCAAGTATGTTGGCAAGAGCCAGTATACGTTTACCGTTCCGGAGGATACCGTGGAGAAGGAAGTCCACTGGTATCTGATGATGGCGGACAGTTATTACAGCAAACCACAGCGTGAAGAATATTTTGTTGATTCCGGATTTTACAAGTATCATGAGGCTTATCATCTGTTAAAGTTCTCGAATGAGAAGCAGATTTTAGAGAAGGCTTACAATGATTATCTGGAACTGAAGAAGAATAATTTGTGGGGAGCCCACAAGTATTATTAAAATGTGAGGATTTGCATGGAATGGTATGACGAGTTATACGTTGGGGAGAGCATCCGGCAGAAGGAGAAGAAGATCAGGTGGAAGATCCGCCACAATGCGGGGCAGATCAATATCTATGTAATTACCTTAGCTTCTAATCCACAGAATCTGCTTGATATCATTCCGTCACATGAGCTCTTACAGAAGGGATATCCGAAGAAGGGGCTGTATGTGGTAGGGCTTGCAAAAGGCTACGATGAGGCGGTCGATGTGGCAGTTTCGATCATAGATGAAGTGTTCCATGAGACCGGAGCATTTGAGGTTGCTGCTTACCTGAAGGCGAAGAGCAGAGGAAGGAGAACCGGCACATGAGCGTGGTACTTACCGTGTTGAAGATTTTGGGTGTGGTGCTCCTTGGAATATTAGCGCTTGTCCTGTTGCTTCTGGCGGTGCTGCTGCTTGTTCCGGTACGGTATGCAGTTTCCGGTTCTGTGGGTGATTCCGTGAAAGTTTCCGGGAAAGCCGGCTGGCTGCTTTCTGCGATCCGTTATGAATGTTCACTGGAAGATGGGGAAGTTACAGACGGTGTCAGAATCTTCGGGTTCCGGGTCAGAAAGAAAGCGAAGGTGACGGAAGTAGAGTTAGAGGAAGATGCTGCGGAAGCAGAACTTGCGGCGATGGAGCTTGGGATGGAAGAGGATGCCCGGCCAGCAAAGGAAAGTGGTTCGACCGGTCAGGTGCAGGAGCCGGATAAGACAACTGGGAAGCCGGGGGATATATCGGAAGAGAATTCGAGTATTACGAAGAGCCAGCCGGATGATCTGCAATGCAATAGCGAACAGAAAAAAACGGGGGATGACCGGAAAAAAGATTCAGGTAAAGCCAGTGACAAGAATGTGCTGCGCAAAATCAAATCTCTCTGGCAGACGATAAAAGAGCTCCCGGGAATAATAAGCAGACAATTCCGGAAAATCCGAAGAAGCCTGCAAAATGCAAAGTGCTTTGCAGAACGGATCCATGAACTTTTTGCCGATGAACTCAATCAGTATGCGGTGAAGAAGATCTGGGCACAATGTCTGTATCTGCTTGGGCATTTCCGGTTCCGGAAGATGTACACAGACCTGATGTTTTCCCTGTCAGATCCGGCATGGACGGGACAGGCACTCGGAATTTTTAGCATGATACCTCTGTTTTACCAGTATGAGGTGCACCTGTATCCGGATTTTGAATCGGATAAGCTGTATGTGCAGGGTGATTTCGAGATAAAAGGCAGAATCCGGCTGGTTCATCTGGTGGTTGTGACACTCCGTTTACTGTTCGACCAGAAGGTACGGATATTCGGAAAGAGAATGATCGCTATGGTGCAAAAGGAAGATGCCTGATACAGCAGGAAGCGTTTCAGACAGAAGAGAGATTTTGCCGGTAATTCATGAAAAGAAAAGTAAGCAGGATATGAGATAGGTCCGGATTAGAAGAAAGGCGGGTAATCAAAATGGGAGATAACAGTTTTCATACAACAGTAGAGTCACTTTTTAAAGGAATGGACAGCTTTATTACAACGAAGACAGTTGTAGGCGATGCAATTCATATCGGGGATACCATTATCCTTCCGTTAGTGGATGTGTCATTCGGTGTGGCAGCCGGTGCGTTCAGCCAGGAGAAGAAGAACAACGGAGCCGGAGGTATGGGCGGTAAGATTATGCCAAGTGCGGTGCTTGTGATCCAGAATGGAACGACAAAGCTTGTCAATATTAAGAATCAGGATGGTGTGACAAAGATCTTAGATATGGTTCCGGATTTTGTGAACCGTTTTACTTCAAAGAAGGATGAGACGGCAGAGGCAGAACAGACGGTGAAAGAGACTGATGCAGATGCGAAGAAAGCCGCAGCTTCTGAAATGGAACAGATCTTAAAGGAATCTGTGAAAGAAGAGGAAGCGTAAGGAGAAATGACAGACCGTGCTGCAGGTTTGCAGAAAGCTGTGGAGCGGCATATGTCGGAGATGAACGGAATATCAAGTGGTAAGAATACGGAAGAGACATATATTATAATAAGTAATATATGTCTTTTTTGGTGCCTGTATGAGACGGATTTGGGGATTTGCCTTATTTTTCTTTGGACTTGGAATGTTTGCGATGCTTCTGATCGGGAATACACTGATCGGGTGCTTTATAATTGGAATCTGTCTGTTGGCAGGATATTATATGTTCTGCTGTTAGAAGAGATGGACGAAAGCAGCGGGATAGAAGCCGGTATACAGAAAGGAAAACCGGCACAGATATGGATAAGAATAGAGACCGGTATACAGCAGGTAGATGTGTAAGTATGCCGATAAGACAAAAAAAGAGAACTGCATCAGCAGTTCTCTTAAGCGTCAAGACTAAGCTCTTTCAACTTTACCGGATCTCAAACAGGAAGCACATACATATAATTTTCTAGGTGTTCCGTTAACTTTGCAGCTAACACGTTTGATGTTTGATTTCCAAACTCTATTTGATCTTCTATGTGAATGGCTTACTTTAATTCCGTAATGATTGCCTTTTCCACAAACTGCACAATTTGCCATTTGCTTTGCACCTCCTCGCATCTTTCTAAGCCTATATGTATAAACAGGCTCACAACATGATTTATTCTATCAGAAAAAAAAAGATATTGCAAGTGAAAATTAAAAAAAATATAAAAAATGTAATTTATGACTATGAATTTTGGAAAAAAGCGGTTATAATAGACACTAAACTAGCGTTATTATGTGTGAGAGAGAAAACTGGTCAGTCAGTGGCTTTCTTACAAATATAAAGAAAGGCATGGTTAATGAGTATGAATGGACAGATGGAGACCAAATTAGGTAAGGTTACGATAGACCCTGAAGTAATTGCATTATATGCAGGTTCTGTTGCGGTAGAGTGTTTCGGAATCGTAGGCATGGCTGCTGTCAATATGAAAGACGGACTGGTAAAATTATTGAAGAAAGATTACCTGACACATGGTATTAACGTGTCTGTGAATGAAGATAATAAAATTACAATCGATTTTCATGTGATCGTTTCTTATGGTGTGAGCATCAGTACAGTGACCGATAATCTGATCGAGACAGTCAGATACAAAGTGGAGGAGTTCACTGGAATGGAAATTGAGAAGATTAACATTTACGTTGAAGGCGTACGTGTCATTGATTAAGGAGGATTTTAAAAGTGGAAGTCACTACAATAAATGCTGAACTTTTTGCCAGAATGTTTCTGGCAGGAGCTAACAACTTAGAGGCTAAGAAGGAATGGATCAATGAGCTGAATGTATTCCCTGTTCCGGATGGAGATACCGGAACGAATATGTCAATGACAATTATGTCAGCAGCAAAGGAAGTTGCAGCGATTGAGAATCCAACCATGGCTTCATTGGCAAAAGCAATTTCTTCCGGATCATTACGTGGGGCAAGAGGTAACTCTGGTGTTATTTTATCCCAGTTATTCCGTGGTTTTACAAAGGTGATCGCAGAATATGATGAACTGACCGTACAGATTCTTTCAGATGCATTTCAGAAGGGAACCGAGACTGCATATAAGGCAGTTATGAAACCGAAAGAGGGAACAATACTTACGGTTGCCAAAGGAATGTCTGATAAAGCTGCCGAGTTAGGAGAGGAGACAGACGACCTCGCATATTTCTGTGAGGAGATCATCAAAGAGGGTGACCATGTTCTGAGCAAGACACCGGATATGCTTCCGGTTTTAAAACAGGCAGGCGTTGTGGATTCCGGCGGACAGGGCTTAATGCAGGTATTAAAAGGTGCATTTGATGCTCTTATGGGCAAAGAAGTGGATTACAAGGTTGAGACAGTTTCTACAGGAAGCAGCAGTCAGGGCACAGCTTCTAATCCTTATATTGACGCACAGGCAGAGCAGGAGATCACCTTTACTTACTGCACACAGTTTTTGATCATGTTAGAGCATCCGTTCACGGAGAATCAGGAGACAGAGTTTAAGAGCTATTTAGAGTCCATCGGTGATTCTATCGTTGTAGTTGCAGATGATGAGATCGTGAAAGTACATGTACATACCAATGATCCGGGTATGGCAATGCAGAGAGGTCTTACTTACGGAAGCCTTACAACTATTATTATTGAGAACATGCGTTTAGAGCGTGATGAGAAGATTTCTGCAATGAAAGAAAAAGAGATGCAGAACACTGCAAATGCAGAGAACGAGATCAGGGCAGCAGAGGAAAATGAGCAGGAAGTTCCAGCAGAGGAAAAAGAAATGGGATTCATTTCTGTAAGCATCGGAGAGGGTATCAATGAGATTTTCCGTGGACTGGGCGTGGACTATATCATCGAAGGCGGACAGACCATGAACCCAAGTACGGAAGATATGCTCAATGCAATCGAGAAAGTGAATGCGAAGAATATTTTCATTCTTCCGAATAATAAAAATATTATTATGGCAGCAAATCAGGCAGCTTCCCTGACAGAGGATAAGAACATTATTGTAATTCCTACCAAGACGATTCCACAGGGTATTACAGCACTTGTCAATTATATTCCGGACAGCACACCGGAAGACAATGCGGAGCGCATGGGTGAGGAAATCCAGCTGGTCAAGACCGGTCAGGTGACTTACGCAGTCCGTGATACTGTGATCGATGACAAAGAGATCAAACAGGATGACTACATGGGAATCGGTGACAAGGGAATCCTTTCCGTTGGCACAGACATGGAGAAAACGGTTCTTGAGATGATCGGTGAAATGATCGATGAGGATTCTGCAATTTTAAGTATTTACTATGGCGAGGAAATGAACGAGGATTCTGCCAACGAGATCGCAGAAAAAGTGGAAGAGGAATATCCAGATGTAGAAGTGGAAGTACATTACGGTGGACAGCCAATTTACTATTATGTGATTTCCGTAGAATAAAAGTATGAGATTAAATTCATCCATAAAAGAAGTGAAAGGGATCGGCGATAAAACAGCCGGTCTTTTTCTTAAAATAAATATTGAGACAATCCGGGATCTGATTTCCTATTTCCCAAGAACTTATGTGCAGTTCCCGGAGATCAAACGTCCTGACGAAGTGGTGGAGGGGGAGACTGCGGCAGTCATAGGGCAGATCCGGCAGACTCCGATTGTGAAGAGAGTGCGCAGCATGCAGATCACGGTGACTTCGATTGTCGGCATGGGAAAACGCCTGGAACTGGTGTGGTTTCGGCTTCCATACATCAAAAACAGCCTTCATCCGGGCGAAAATTATGTGTTTTACGGCAAGGTACAACACAAAAACGGAAGGTTTGTCATGGAGCAGCCGGCAATTTATACGCCGGAAAAATATGAGGCGATGGAACATTTGCTGCTTCCGGTTTACACCCTGCCGAAAGGATTATCAAATCAGCTTATGCTGAAAGCAGAGCGGTCTGTTTTGGAGGAAGAACATTTATTCCGGGATTATCTGCCGACAGAACTGCGGGAAAAGCATCAGCTCTGTGAGTATAATTATGCGATCAAACAGATTCATTTCCCGGACGATATGGAGACGTTGATCGAGGCAAGAAAACGGCTTGTGTTTGACGAACTCTTTTTATTTATCTTAAACCTGCAATATCAGAAGGAAAAGAAGGAAAAAGAGAAAAATCAGTTTTCTTTCCAGTCGGATGATTTTGTGGAGCAACTGATCGAAAAACTGCCTTATAAACTCACAAATGCCCAATTGCGGGCATTGTCAGAGGTTCGGGCGGACATGCGGAGTGACTACGTCATGCAGCGTCTGATTCAGGGAGATGTCGGTTCCGGAAAGACGATCATTGCTTTTTTGGCGATGGCAGACACTGCGCACAATGGCTGTCAGTCTGCGATTATGGCACCGACGGAGGTGCTTGCAAGACAGCATTACGAATCATTTCAGAGCATGTGCGAGATATTTGGACTGGATTTTCCAGTGATTCTTATCACGGGTTCCATGACTGCAAAACAGAAAAAGCTGGCATATCAGGAGATTTTAGATCATCCGGATGCGCTGATCATCGGAACACATGCGCTGATACAGGAAAAGGTGATTTATCAGAACCTTGCGCTTGTGATCACAGACGAGCAGCACCGGTTTGGCGTAAAACAGCGGGAAACATTTTCAGAAAAAGGAACAAAGCCGCATATTCTTGTCATGAGTGCGACTCCGATTCCACGGACGCTTGCCATTATTTTATACGGTGATCTGGACATTTCCGTGGTAGATGAGGTGCCGGCAAAACGTCTGCCCATCAAAAACTGTGTGGTGGACACCAGATACCGTCCGAAAGCGTATCAGTTTATCGAAAAAGAGGTGGCTGCCGGTCATCAGGCGTATGTGATCTGTCCGTTGGTGGAAGAAAGCGAGAACATGGAGGCAGAGAATGTCACAGACTATGCGAAGCGTCTGAAAGAGGAACTGACGGATACGATTGAAATCGGGCTTTTACATGGGCAGATGAAACCTGCACAGAAAAATGATGTCATGGAACGGTTTGCAGCAAATGAGATACAGGTGCTTGTGTCGACTACGGTTGTAGAAGTTGGGGTGAATGTCCCAAATGCAACGGTTATGATGATCGAAAATGCGGAACATTTTGGCCTTGCACAGCTTCACCAGCTTCGCGGTCGTGTCGGACGAGGGGATGCGCAGTCATACTGCATTATGGTCAATTGCAGCAACTCCAAGGAGTCACAGAAACGTCTGGATATTTTGAATCACTCCAACGATGGCTTTAAGATTGCAAGTGAGGATCTGAAACTGCGCGGACCCGGGGATTTCTTTGGTATCCGGCAGTCCGGTGAAATGCAGTTTGCGCTTGCGGATATCTATCAGGATGCCTATATTATGCAGCGCGCAAGCGAGGAAGTTGCGGATATTTTAGGAAAAGACCCGGAACTTTCCAGCGAGGATCATAAAAACCTGAAAGACTATCTGGAACTGTTTTTGTCAGACCAGAGAAATAAATTAAATTTATAACAAATGAAGCAGTAAAAACTTCATAAAACACGTAGAAAGAACCCTGGATCATATCAATCCAAGGTTCTTTTCTTGTTCAGGGAAATTTATTTTCGGAAACTTTATTTCCCTGACATCTGCTGTTCCTGTGCTTCAATCATTTTCTTAACCATATAGCCGCCGACAGAACCATTCTGTCTGGAAGTCAAGTCACCATTGTAACCATCTTTTAATGGTACACCGATTTCGCCTGCTACCTCATATTTGAAACGGTCTAAGGCGCTCTTTGCTTCTGGAACGGCTGCTCTGTTAGATGAACGATTTGACATAGTAAGTCCTCCTTTGTTTTTTAGGTCTTTTTTCTGCTCTGGTTTATTTTAAGAACATTCAAAAATTTCTTTTTGTTTGTTCAGTGATAGTATGTGATTTTTTATATGGAATACACATGCAGTTTTTTGCAATAGTGCCAATTATTTCTTTAAAATATGTAAGCACTTACAAAAATATATTTACAAACAGGAGAACATTGATTATGATGGATATAGAAGGTAGACAATTGCGAAACTCATGAAAAACTAAATTGAATTGTGAAAAATTAACAAAAGACATGAAAGACATTGGGGAACCGCCGGCACTTAGAAGGCAGATACAACGGTAAGTTGTGTCTGGCTTCTTAGTACCGTTGCGAGTGACACATAGCGAGAGCGTGTCTTGAATGTTTTTGTTGATTTTGAACAATTGAAAGAAGAGTAGATGAGTTTCGCAAACGCCTAGATATAGAAGGTTAAAAAAGGAGAAGAACTATGGATCAAATCGAAAAGTATATTGAGGAACTAATGGAAAAAAGTACACCGGATCGTCCCATCTGGAACATCGAAAAAATCATGCAGGGGTTAAAATCCACATGGAATTACATTGATGGATGTATGATCAAAGCAATCCTGGAAATGTATGCGATCACGAAAGAGGATAAGTATCTGAAATTTGCAGACGATTTTATTGACTGCAAAGTGAATGCAGATGGGACAATTGAGGGGTACGATGTCGATGAACTAAATATTGATAATGTGAATGCGGGAAAAACACTGTTTGAGCTTTTTGATCTGACAGGCAAAGAAAAATACAGAAAGGCAATTGATCTTGTTTACAGTCAGGTGGCGCAGATGCCACGTACAAAAGAAGGAAACTTCTGGCACAAAAATATTTATCCGGATCAGGTCTGGCTGGATGGGCTGTATATGTGTCAGCCGTTTTATATGGAATATGAGACTCGTTTTCATGACAAAAAAAATTATGACGATATTTTCCGGCAATTTTTTAACGTTGAAAAAAATATGAGGGATCCGAAGACCGGATTATACTATCATGCGTATGATTCATCCAGAGCAATGTTCTGGTGCGACAGAGTCACCGGGTTGAGTCAGAACTTTTGGCTGCGCGCACTGGGCTGGTTTTCCATGGCACTGCTTGATACACTGGACAAAGCAGATGCATCGGCTGCAGGAGAATCTTACGAAAAATTAAAACAAATATTTGTCGAACTCATGGATGCTATGTTAAAATATCAGGATGAGAGCGGTATGTGGTATCAGGTCGTGAATTTCGGCGGTATGGACAAAAACTACCTCGAAACAAGTGGAAGCTCTATTATGGCATATGCACTTTTAAAAGGTGTCCGTCTTGGATTTTTGTCGGAAAGCTATCGCGCATACGGTGAGAAGGCTTTTCATGGAATCTGTGATAACTATCTTTCCACGGATGAAAATGGAAACCTCCATCTGGGCGGAATCTGTCTCGTGGCAGGCTTAGGCGGCGCAAACAGACGGCCGGGAACCTATGATTATTATATGTCAGAGCCGGTTGTCAAAGATGACGCCAAAGGTGTCGGACCATTTTTGCTTGCCTATACAGAGATGCTCCGCCTGAAAAAATAGCACGCCATTTTGAACAATGTCACTGCAAAACTGCTCATTCGATAAATCAATATGAAGGAAGTAAAGTAGAATGAAACGTTATTTTGATTTTGACATGAATGATTATAAAGACAAAAAATGTAATTTTCATTCGCACACGGTGCGCTGCCAGCATGCAGTGGGGGAGGAACGGGAATATGTCGAGGAGGCAATAAAGGAAGGCTTTGAGGTGATCGGCTTTTCTGACCATTCCCCTTATTTATTTAAAAATGGATATGTCTCAAGAATCCGCATGACAATGTACCAGTTGGAGGACTACGTAAAAACCATTGAGGCCTTGAAAAAAGAATATCGGGAGGATATCACGATTTTCCTCGCACTGGAAATGGAATATTTTCCGGGGATTTTTGAGCCGACAATTGAAGAAATCAGACAGTATCCAATGGATTATCTGCTTTTGGCACAGCATTTTTTCTATGAAAATGAAAGTTTTATCAGTGTAAGGAAAAACTGGACGGATGAAATGCATCTGAAAAGCTATGTAGATCTGCTGACAAATGCACTGGATACCGGATGTTTTAATATGGTGGCACACCCGGATATCGTAAACTTCACCGGAGATGAAGCATTGTATACAAAGTACATGAAAAAGCTTGCAGACAGATTAAAAGACGAGCAGATTCCAATTGAAATTAATGTGAATGGTTTCCGGGAGTTGTGCAATTATCCAGATCGCAGGTTTGTGAAACTTGGTGTGGAAAATGGAAATGAATTTATTATAGGTGTAGACGCACACAATCCGGATGAGTATCATGATCTCGCTTCTTACAAGGGATGTATCAAAATGGCAGAAGATTTCGGAGGAAAGGTATTTTGGAAATAAAAAAATCGTAGGGGTTGTACCCCTGCGATTTTTTAATCCGAAACCAGCGTCAGCCCTGAAATATCCGGATGGATAGTCAGGGAGTAGTTTGTGTAGTACACGACAAATCCCGGCGCGGCCCCGTTTGGTTTCTTGACATTTTTTTTCTGTAGATAATCAATCTCCACTTTTTCATCTTCACGTCCTTTGGAGAAATATCCGGCAAGCATTCCGGCTTCCTCGAAAACGCGGTCCGGCAATTCTTCATTGTTGGATTTTACGATGACGTGGGAACCCGGCATTCCTTTTGCATGGAACCACCAGTCATTTCCGGTTGCAAACTTGAAAGTGAGTTCATCGTTCTGGTAATTATTTTTCCCAACATAAATATCATAGCCGTCGGAGGAGCGGTAGTGGAACGGCTTGCTCTTGATTCTGGCTTTTTTATCGGTCTTTTTGCGCTTAATATAGCCAAACTCGATCAGCTCCTCTTTGATCTGTACGAGATCGTCTTCCGTCAGGGCAATGTCTAAAGCCGTGGAGATACTTTCGAGATGTTCAATCTCTGTTTTTGTCTCCTCCGTCAGCTTGGTGAGTGCCTCATAAGTACGTTTTAATTTGTTATATCTGTCAAAATATTTCTGCGCATTTCCCTTGGCATCTAACTGTGAGTCGAGCGGAATGGTGATCATCTCGTTGGTGTAATAGTTCAGTGCCTCTAACTTCTTTGCACCTTCCTCTAAACCATAGCCGTAGGTGTGGATCAACTCGCCGTATACCTTGTATTTGTCCCGCTTTTCCGTGTCCTTCAACTGCTTTTCCTGCAACTGGTATTTCTTGCGGTTGCGGTCTAGGGCAGTGGAAACGATCTTTCTCAAATCAACGGATTTCTGACGGATTCTTGTATACACATTTTTGGAAGCATAATATTCCTCCAAAACCTGTGAGATGGAATCAAAATTTTTGACATCATAGTCCGAAAACTGTGTGAGCTCGATGCAGGAAAAATCAATCGGTTCTTTTCCTTTAAAAATAATGTTTGGTTTGTAGGTATGATTTTTCACATCCTCTGCAATCCAGGTGAGATTGTTAAATAAATGCTTTTTGCCATCATCATCCAGCGAGTCGACCGGCATATCTCCGTCAATGGAACTGCGGTGGCAGATTTCGGAGGCAAGCAGGGGACTTAAGCCTGTAAAAGAAGAGTAGAGAGCCTTTGCAATGGAGACCGGTTTCTTCATAGCCATGTCCAGAAAGGCTTCTTCCGTGACTTCCAGCGGATTCAGGCGGTCGTCCTGTGTGGCAGGGATGCAGTAGTCGCGTCCCGGGAGCACTTCACGCAGGGAGCTCATCATCGATGAGATATGTTTGATGCTGTCAATAATTTTTCCATCACTGTTACAGAAAATGATATTGCTGTGTTTTCCCATCAGCTCTACAATCAGCGTTTTCTGGCAGAGATCGCCCATTTCATCCAGATGTTCAATATCGAAGTGAATGATACGTTCCATATGCGGCTGGTAAATCTTTATGATCCTTCCATTTGCAATATGCTTGCGCAGCACCATACAGAAGTTTGGCGCGGTCATAGGGCTTGGTTTATTCTGGTCAGTCAGATATAAAAAAGGCAGGGATGCGCTTGCGGACATGGCAAGACGGAACTGCCCGTTGCTTCCTTTACAGGTGAAGAGCAGTTCGTCGTTTTCCGGCTGCGCGATCTTGCTGATCTTTGCATTTAAAATTGTCTGGTTTAATTCATATACGATATTGGAAATCACAAATCCATCAAGAGCCATTTTGAGTACCTCTTATTCTGAAAAATTTGGATGATTGCGAAACTACAGATGAACTTTTACATGTTGCAATGATCCATAAAATCTGCCCGGAATTACCGGGCGCATGGTTCATTATAACGGATTCTGGGAAATCTGCATAGATGCAATATATAATTTCAAAAGCCGGATCGCATATTCCCGCTGTTGCTTGGAGCAGCGGGAAAGAATATGGATCACAGCAAGTTCATCATTTTCCTGTCGTTTTGCCTCTTCGATCGTCTGCTCTCCAAACATCATATAATCAAGACTGATATCGAGACAGTCAGAAATAGCAAGCATTGTTTCTGTGGACATTCCACAGGTACCGCGCTCAATATCCGAACAGTATTTCGGTGCACGGTCTATTCTCTCTGCAACCTCGTCCTGTGAAAACCCTAACTGGATTCTTTTTTTTCGAATACGATCGCCAACGGCCAAACGGTCATACGCTTCTCTTTTTCGGTTCATAAAAACGCCCCTTTCTCATTTGTTTCTTATTGTGTGTGATTCTCTGTATCATATTCTTGCGAAAAAAACGTAGAAATAAAACACAATGGAAACGTAATTTAATAGTGAGTTTAAAAGGTATGTGCGAGATACGTTTTAAATGTGATATTGAACAAAAAACAAGTAAGATATGTCAGAAAACTGTAAGTTTCTTCTGTTGACATAATCAACTGACATGTGTATTATAGAAAATGTTTAAAACACGAAAATAAAGTATGTTTATAACGCATAAGGGTAAAATTATGAAAAACAAAAGAAATCAGAAAAATATCATATGGAAGATACTGCTTATCATTTTCAGTATCGTTCTTATCATATGTCTCATAATCATTGGAATCCAAAAATATCAGCAGAAAAAGCAGCAGGAGTATTACGAAGCCTTATTGGAAAATGAGAGCACCCAGACTCAGGCGACTGAGGAGGTGCCAGAGCCGGAAACGGAAGAAGCACCGGACATTTTAAAAAGCCTTGGAATTGAAATACCGGAAAAAGACATTGATTTTGCAGCTTTGCAGGAAGAGAACAGCGATGTGTATGCCTGGATCTATGTGCCGGGAACCAATGTCGATTACCCGGTATTACAGCACCCGGAGGATGATACCTATTATCTGGAACACAATATGGACGGATCAAAAGGGCTTCCGGGCTGTATTTACTCGGAGAGCGTGAACACGAAAGATTTTACCGATCCGAATACGGTTTTATACGGTCATAACATGAAAAACGGAAGCATGTTTGCATCTTTGCATAATTTTGAGGATCAGCAGGTGTTTGAGGAAAACCCTTACTTCTATATTTATACGGAAGATAAAACCTATGTGTATGAAATTTTTGCTGCTTACAAATACAATGCGATCCATCTGATCTATAACTTCGACCTTACTAATCCGGAGATTTTTCAGAATTATCTGGATCAGATTTTTGAGATCCGCGATATGAGCGCAAATATCAGGCAGGATGTTACGGTCAATGCAGACAACCGCATTGTCACATTGTCGACCTGTGTTTCCGGTGAGAAAAACATGCGTTATCTTGTACAGGGAGTTTTACTGAATGAATAAACAAAAAAGTACAGAACAGACAAAAAAACAACAGAAAACATGGATAAAAATCATAAAGATCGTGGGAATTGTACTGATATGCCTGATTCTTTTTGCACTTATCGCATTTGGAGTGCTAAGGGCACTTGGAAAAAGTGGAATCAGAAAAAATATTTCAGGCGAAGCACCGGTACTTGAATCCACGGAATCAACCGAAGAGGGCTGGCAGGATGGATGGATCCGCTATAATGGTCAGATCTATGCCTACAACGAAGATATCATGACATTTCTCGTCATGGGTGTTGACAATGACGATGTTGTAAAAAAGGCAAAAGACGGTCTGAGCGGCGGACAGGCTGACGCAATGTTTCTGGCAGTCATGAATCCGCATGATAAATCTGTTTCCATTATTGCGGTCAACCGCAATGCGATGGCGCTTGTGGATGTCTATGATGAGGATGGCGTTTACATGGGACAGTATACCAAGCAGATCACTTTACAGCACGGTTATGGTGACGGCATGGAATTAAGCTGTGAGCGGAGTGTGGCGGCAGTGTCGAGACTTTTTTACAATCTTCCGATCAGTGGTTATGCGGCGATCAACATGGGAGCGATCCCGGCTTTAAACGATGCAGTTGGCGGCGTACAGGTGACGGTTTTAGATGATGTCATATACCCGGAATACGATATGGATCTCCATCAGGGGGATGAAGTGACGCTGACCGGACATCAGGCTTACTGGTATGTGCGCGGAAGAAATGAAAATGTGTTTAACAGCTCTTCCCTGCGTTTAGAGCGCCAGAAACAATTCCTGACCACGTTTATTGCACAGGCAAAAAACCAGGCAATCACAAATCCGTCCATTGCGGTAGATTTATACAACACCATATCCAAATATATGGTGACAGACATTGACATTACGAAATTTACATACCTCGCTTCTGAGGCTTTGGGATACAACTTTGATATCAGCCATTTGTACACCATGCAGGGTGAGACACTGATGGGAGATAAATATGAGGAATTTTATGTCGATGATGATGCGCTGTACCAGCTCATCATTGACGTGTTCTACGAACCGGTAGAATCAGAGGATATTAAGTAAGGAAATTCCTTATTTAATATAGAAACCACATGGAATACGTGAGGAAAGGAGGAAAACAAGTTATGAAGAAAAAAATCGCAGTCGTACTTACAGCATTAATGGTTATGGCTATGGGAACAACAGCTTTCGCTGCAACAAGTCCAACAACCAAAACATCTGAGACAACTACAGCAGAGGCTACTGCTTACGCTAACGTTACAGTAGCAGCAGGCGGCATCGTGATCGATGGCGTGGCTTCCACAGCAGCTCCAACTGTAAAAGCTGTTACAACAGCTCAGGTTGAAGCAGCTCAGACACAGGCAGTTGCAAGCGTAGCTCCTACAGCTAAAGTTTTACAGATGATCGATGTAACTCTTCCTGTTTCTTTCGAGAAAGCACAGTTGACATTCTCTGTTAACGGTGTGACAGCAGGACAGAAAATCGCTGTTTTACATCAGAAACATGACGGAAGCTGGGAAGTTATCAACCCGGATTCAGTTGGAAACGGAACTGTAACAGCTACATTTACATCTCTTTCTCCAATCGCATTTGTTGCATACAATGCATCAGCTCAGACAGGAGAAACAACACCTGTTTTACCAATTATTGTGCTTATCTGTGCAGCAGGTATCGCAGTATGCGGAGCAAAAGTTAAATTTAACAACTAATTTTATGAATCTTAAGATTTATAAAAAGAAAAGAATGAACATGTGGTAGTTCCTGCAAAAGCAGGAATAACAGGCGGTCTGTGTCATGCAGACCGCCGGAAAAAGAACTGACAGGATGAAGTAAAATGAAGCATGCATTAATAATCACAACCATCAGCGGATTCGTACCGCAATTTGAAATGAATGATGTGAGAATCTTACAGGAGAATGGTTATACGGTTCATTATGCATCCGATTTTGAAAATCCGATTTACAATATCGATCAAACCCAGTTGAAAAGAGACGGACTGATTTTACATCATATCGATATCAGAAAAAGTCCGTTTCAGATCACAAAAAATACAAAAGCATTTTTACAGTTAAAACAGATCATCAGAAAAGAACAGATCAGTCTGGTACATTGCCACAATCCAATGGGTGGCGTGGTGGGAAGGCTTGCCGCAAAAGCTTCCGGAAGAGAACCATATGTTGTATACACGGCACATGGGTTTCATTTTTATGAGGGGGCACCGAAGAAAAACTGGCTGCTCTACTATACGGCAGAGAGGTTTCTGGCAGCATTTACCGACCGGATCATTACAATCAACAGAGAAGATTATGAGAGAGCAAACCGCTTTCGTTTAAAAGAGCATGGATGTGTGGAACAGATTCCGGGCGTCGGTGTGAATATAGAGAAGTTTCGGAAAAAACCGGAACTGAGAGAAATAAAAAGAAAAGAACTGGACATCCCGCCAGATGGATTTCACATCGTTTCGGTGGGAGAACTTGTGGAAAATAAAAATCATGCAGTCGTGATCGAGGCAGTTGCCCGGTTACATGACGAAAATATTTATTACAGTATCTGTGGCAAAGGCCCTTACAGGGAAACATTAGAACATCTGATCCAGAAACATCATCTGGAAAAACAGGTCAGACTGTTAGGCTACCGCAATGATGTGCAGGATGTTCTGCAGAGTGCAGACTGCTTTGCATTTCCATCTAAGAGAGAGGGACTTGGGATTGCAGCCATCGAGGCGCTGGCATGTGAAGTCCCGGTGATCGCATCAGATAACCGCGGAAGCAGGGAGTACATGTGCCATACGGAAAATGGCATTGTCTGTCAGGCAGATAAAGTGGCAGATTTCATGCATGCGATCTGCCGTATGAGACAGTCCGGGCAGCTACGCAGGGAAATGGGAGAGCATGGGAGAAGGACAGCAGAAAGATTCAGCATAGAGGCAACAGATAAAATAATGCGCCGTGTCTATCAGGAAATCAGCGTGACGCAGGAAAGAAAGCGATAAAAGCGTATGGGGGCAGAGTTTGAAAAACAAGTCTCTGTGATCATGGGAGTTTACAACCAGTGGAACAGAGAGGCACTGCAAAAGGCAGTAAAGTCCATATTGAACCAGACACTCACGGATTTCGAGTTCATCATTTACGATGACGGTTCTGATCCGGAGGTGGCAGGTTATATCAGAGAATTAGAAAAGCTTGACGAGAGGATTGTCCTGATTGGAAAAGAGGAGAATCACGGTCTGGCTTTTTCCTTAAATATGTGTATTGGCGCTGCAAAAGGAAAATACATTGCCCGCATGGATGCAGACGATATCGCACTGCCGGAGCGTCTGCAGGTGCAGTATGATTTTATGGAGCAGCACAAAGAGTATGCGTGGTGTGGCTGCAATACGAGATTATTTGATGAAAACGGTGTCTGGGGAGAACGCAAAATGCCGGAACTTCCGTCCGATAAAGACTATCTGCCGTTTTCTCCCTTCATACATCCAACGGTCATGTACCGCAGAAAACTATTTGAAAAAAACGAGGGCTATCATGTTTCCCCGGAAACATTGCGCTGTGAAGATTATGAGATATTCATGCGTCTGCATCAGCTTGGTTATCAGGGGTACAACATTCAGCAATACCTGTTTGCGTACCGGGAGGACAAGCAGTCTTTTCAGAAACGCAGATTTCACTTCCGGATCAACGAGGCAAAACTCCGCTACCGGAATTTTAAAGCCATGCATCTACTGTTTCCATTGGGCTGGCTCTATGTGATCCGTCCGGTTGTGGGCGGTCTGATCCCTCCGGGGATCGTTGCGTTATTAAAACGCGGTGAGACGTGGTGGAAGTGCAAAAAAGAACAGATACCCGAAAATGCAAGATTGGAGTATAGCAGTTATGAATCCGACCGACCGCAGAGAACAGAGACTACAATCTTATAAAAAAGCCCGATCCGAGAAAGAAATCTATAAGCGCGTGCTTGCACCGACACTTTATGAATTTGTGGTGTGGGTTTTGCAGAAGGCATTACAAAGCGGAAAAAAACGGCTTTACTTTCTGGCAAGGGACGGTTATCAGATGTATCTTGCCGCACGGCAGCTCTGTAAACAATATGATCTGGACATTGAGTGCAGATATCTCAAAGTGTCGAGATATGCGGTGCGTGTGCCGGAATATCATCTTCTCGGGGAACGCTGTCTGGAACGCATCTGTGTCGGAGGAATCGATGTGACCTTTGAAAAAATCATGCAGCGTGCAGCACTGACAGACAAAGAGGCAGGGGAGATCGCAGCGCTTGCCGGGTACACGGAGAATTACAGAAAAGTCATCAATTATCACGAGGTCATGCAGTTGAAAGACCGCTTAAAAAAGATACCGCTCTTATTTCATTATATAGACAGCCATTCGAAGGAAGCTTATGGGACGGCAATCGGCTATCTCACACAGGAAGGACTGCTGGAACCGGTTCCTTATGCACTGGTGGACAGCGGCTGGATCGGTACGATCCAGCAGAGCATTGAACATCTGCTCCGTCAGAAACAGCCGGACAGAAAGCTCGAAGGATACTATTTTGGTCTGTATGAGATCCCGAAAGGGGAGGGAAGGGAAAACTATCACAGTTTTTACTTCACGCCGTGGGGTGAGATCAAAAGAAAAGTGCATTTCAGCAACAGCCTGTTTGAGGCAGTGTTTTCTGCACCGGAGGGCATGACATTATCCTACAGGGCAGAGGGAGAGAAAGACAAAACAATCTATGTTCCGGTGACAGACAGCAGGGAAAACCTGAACCGGGAGCGGATCAGCCGGTATATCTGCTGGCTGGAAGAGTTTCTGCAGGAGAAAAAGCAATCATTGCCGCAGGCGGACAGCGGGTATGTGGAGGAACTTCTATCACCGTTTATGGGAAACCCGACACAGTTTGAGGCAGAGGCATACGGAAGCCTGCTTTTCTCGGATGATGTGAGAGAGGATAACAATCAGAAAGTGTCCGCAGATTTTTCAGAGCAGGAGATCAAAAACCATCATTTGCTCAACCGTCTGCTCATCATGACAGGCGTCCGGAAAAAGGTACTTCATGAGAGTGCGTGGATCGAGGGCAGCATCGCATCGTGCAAAACACTGGATGAAAAAGGCAGGGCGAGAAACCGTTTGCATGCCGTTTTCTATAAATACATCATTTATATCCGCAAGTGGCTGAAACAAAGAAACAGATAAAAACACAGTCTACATTGGCTGGAAAACAGAAAATAAAAAGACAGGAAAATGACAGTTTTGAGAAAGAATAGAGAAGAGTTAAAACAATATTATTTTGTCATCAAGCAGCTGGTGGACAGAGAGATCAAAAGAAAATATGCGAGGTCATTTCTCGGAGTCATCTGGAGTGTGTTAAATCCGCTGATGACCATGGCAGTTATGTCCATGATCTTCAGTACCATCTTCAAGCGCTCCATTGAAAACTATCCAATTTATTATCTGACCGGAACCATTTTCTGGCAGCTTTTTTCCGGTGCGACAAACTCCGCAATGACGGCGCTCGTCGATAACCGGACACTGCTGTTAAAAGTAAAACTTCCGAAACAGACATTTGTTCTGGCAAGGATCTATACCGCACTGACTAACTTTGGCTACACCTGTGTCGCCTATGTGCTCATGCTCGTCGTATTTCAGATCAAAATCAGCCCGGCGATGTTACTGTTTCCAATCGATGTATTTTTCTGCCTACTGTTCTCCATGGGAATCGGGTACGTACTCTCAATCCTATACGTGTTTTTTGCGGACATCAAATATCTGTATTCGATCGTCCTGACACTCTGGATGTACATGTCGGCGATCTTTTATCCGTATGAGAGCACAACGCTGATGATGCAGAAAGTCATCGGAAACAATCCGGTGTTTGTCTACATTGCATTTGCGAGGGACTGCGTCATGTATCAGAAATGGCCGGAGACGGATTTATGGATCAAAATGATCTTGTGGGGCATTGCAAGCTTTCTGATCGGTTACTATGTGTTCTCGAAAAAAGAAAACAATGTGATGCAGAAAATATAACGGTGATACACAGAAGAAAAAATCCGTGAAGGAACAGTACAAGGAAAAAGCAGAGATTGGAGTGAAGATACAAAAGTGAGATTAAAAATCTGGGAAAAATGGAAAAGGATAATACTCCTGGGCACATTCTTTGTGTTGGCAATCGGAATGCCTTGGGAAATCCGTGCGGAAAATGCAACGGTCACGTTCGGATCTAATTATTATACAGCAACCGACAATGAGACATTTCCGATTGGCGTATACCTGAATGGGGATTCGAGGATTGGAACCTATGAGGTCAAAATATCCTACGATAACAGGCGTCTGGAGTACACCGGTGGTGGTGATTCCGAGGAAAACGGAGTGATCACGTTAAGTGGAACCGGAGTCAATGCGCAGGTCAAATACATGTTAAAGTTCCAGACACGAAGCGGTGGAACGGCAGATATAAAAATAGAGAGTGCAGTGATCCACACTGCCGGAGAGAATGCAGAAGAGTTTGATGTGGCAACTCTGGCATCAACCTATGTCACGATTTCCGGTGAAGATACGGTTGGGGACGCTCCGCCGGAGGAAAGTCAGGAGACGGAAACCGGAGAAGAAAATCCGGTTTTGGATATTCCGACAGTGATGGAAGTGCCGGTGGAGGAGCAGACCTACTATCTGGTGGATCTCTCCCAGTACACGCCGGAGAACATTGATTTCCAGTATGATACCGGAACCATCACCTATCAGGGAACAGAAGTGGCTGCATATCTGTCAGCAAATGGAGATATCAGTTTTGTGTATCTGGCGGACAGTCAAAAAAACCTTTACCTGTACGCTTATAGCAGTGAAAAAGATAAACTGTATCCCTGCAATTCCATCACAGTCAACGGAGAAAAATATTACTTCATGTCTCCGTATGTGTGCAGCGAGTGGCCACAGGAACTGACACTTGACATCATCCAGAGCGAATCCATCGTCTATGCGATAGATATGGAAGGTCAGACCGGATTTTATAAGATCACGACCGGAAATAAGCTGGAAACCTGGAATCCGAATGAAGGTCAGGAGAACTTTCAGAATCAGATGAAAATATTGATCATCATTCTGGCTGTGACATTAGTGATCATGTTTCTTGCAATTCTTCTGGTTATCCATATGGATAAAAATAAACAGAGGCAGGATGGTACATCTGTATCCGGGAAAACAAACAATCGGATTAAAACCAGAAAAAACAAATTAAAACAAGGAGAATCCGAAACTTCCTCTGACATAAATGCGGCAGATGATTTTGAGATAGAAGATCTGGCATTGGATATCTCCGAGGAGGAGATCCGCGCATGGCGGGCGGAACTGGAACAGTCTGACGGAGATGATAATTCACCCGATAAAAAGAATTCTGATGGACAAAATGTTGCTGAAAAGTATTCCAATACGGCTGTGCCGGAGGAACGTGCAGGAGAGGAGCCTGTCATTGCTGTGAAGGATGTCACGATGCAGTTCCGGATTGCGATGAACAATGTCTCTGGTATCAAAGAGTATGTGATCCAGCTTTTGAAAAAACAGATCAGTTACCGGGAACTGCTTGCGTTAGATCATGTGTCGTTCAATGTATACAAGGGCGAAGTGGTAGGAATTATTGGAACCAACGGTTCCGGTAAAAGTACTCTTCTTAAAATTGTGTCCGGAGCTTTAAAACCGAGCAGCGGCGAAGTGCAGTGCGACCGCCGGAAAGTGCAGCTGCTGACACTTGGAACCGGCTTTGATGTGGAACTGACCGCCAAGGAAAATGTGTACTTAAATGGTGCTATCATCGGTTATTCCAAAGAATTTATCGATTCCAAATATGACGAGATCGTCAGGTTCGCAGAACTCGAAGGCTTTATGGAAGAGAAAGTAAAAAACTTTTCCTCCGGTATGGTCAGCCGTCTCGGTTTTGCAATCGCAACGATCGGCGAAACCGCAGAGATCCTCATTTTAGATGAGGTGCTTTCGGTCGGGGATGAATTTTTCCAAAAAAAGAGTTTGGAGAGAGTGAAACAAATGATACATGGTGGAAGTACTGTTTTATTAGTTTCACATAGTATGCCTACAATTAGAGAGAATTGCACAAAAGTTGTTTGGATAGAAAAGGGAAAATTAAAAATGATTGGTGAGCCTAAAGTGATTTGCGAGGCTTATAGAAAGATGAGTGAAAGAGGTATAAATTAATGATTAAATTGCAGAATATTATATTTCCATCAACAAAAAATTGTACAGAAGAAAGTTTATATTTTAGAAGAATTGGGGCAGTAGAATATTCATTGGCAGATTCTTATATAAGATTGAAAAAAAATGCAATTATAAATTTAGACACATATTTCAATGGCTTTTCTGTTGGAAAGTGGCTTAAGTATACAAAAATAAATAATGTAAAAGTGCATCTTGAAATCCAAGGAAAAGCAAGAATAACATTATTATATAAAGAAAGAACAGCTTCAGGTGTGATGGAGAAGTGTATATGTGAAACTTATTTTGATTCAGAAGAACAAGGAGATTATTTTGAGGAAGAATATAAAACAGTACTTGAAAAAGGTATGTATTGTGTGAGCATTTTATCACAATCAAAGAACACTAGATTTTATGGTGGATATTATTATACGACAGAATGTGAAGCAAAGGATATTGGACTTGCAATTAATATATGTACATTTAAAAGAGAAAAATATGTATATAAGAATGTAAAAATGCTTGAAGATGATTTTTTATTAAATCAAAAGTCTGAATTGAGAGAAAGATTGTATGTTAATATTTCTGATAATGCAAAAACACTCGACAAAAAGCAGTTTACGAGTAATCACATCAACGTGTTTGAAAACAAGAACCTAGGTGGTGCTGGTGGTTTTACAAGATGTCTGATAGAAAGCAAAAAATTACAAGAAAGTTGTAAATTGGCGCATGTTTTATTGATGGATGATGATGTCATAATGCAACCAGAATCTATATATAGAACATATAGAGTGTTATCTTTGTTAAAAGATGAATATAAAGATGCATTTATAGGTGGGGCTATGCTTAGAACTGATCTTCAATGGTTTCAGACAGAAGCAGGAGGAACATGGAATGCAGGGCAGTTAGTGAGCCATAAGCAGGGACTGGATTTAAGAAATCTGGATGCTTGTCTTTATAATGAAGTTGAAGAAAAATGTGATTTTAATGCATGGTGGTATTGCACCATGCCAATTGATATAGTGACAGATGTGAACCTTCCACTGCCGATTTTTATCAGGGGTGATGATGTAGAGTTCGGTTTAAGAAATATGAAACATCTAATTTTGATGAATGGAATTTGTGTATGGCATGAGCCATTTGAAAATAAATATAGTTCATCTATGTATTACTATATATTCAGAAACCGTTTGATTGATAATGCTGTACGTGGAATAGAGTATTCTAAAGAACGGTTTATGGCGGATTTTAAGGAACAGTATTTTAGAGAAATATTTACATTAAGATATAAAAATGCACAGCTTCTTCTAAATGGTGCGCAGGATTTTCTTAAAGGACCAGAATGGTTAATGAAGCAGGATGGAGAAGAACTTAATATGTCTATTATGAAGGCAGGATATAAGCTTGTTGATTTAAATGAACTTACAATTCCATTTGAGTATCCACGATATGAGCAGATGCTACATTTTGTTGAAACTCCTCAGTCACAGCGAAAACGAAAATTGACATTAAATGGTCTTTGGGGAAAACATGATAAAGCAGTGTGTGTTCCAGTGCAGAATCCACATATTGCGTATTTCTATAAAGCATATGGTGCAGTTAATTATGATGCTGTAAGTGGAAAAGGATTTGAAACTTATTTTAATAAGAAAGAAGAAATTACATTATTAAAAGCTTACTTTAAGTTAAAGAAGGAAGTTGATAAAAATTATGATTCTGTAAAAGAAATGTTCTTCCATGAAAAAGAAACTTTAAATGGAATAGAGTTTTGGAAGAGATATCTTTCATTGGAGTAGGAGAAAAATGCAATGTTGTATTTGGATGCGTTAAAGTTTGAACCAGTTGCCAACATTATAAATAAATATATTAAAAATCGTAAGTTAGTGTTATTGGGTGATAGTTTGAATTTAAGAAATTTATTATTTGAAAAATATCAAATCTCACCAGAATATATAGCTACTTCAGTAAAAAGTAAGTTAGATAAAGGCAAGGAATACCGTATGTTATCTGACTTCGTAGGTAAATCGGATGAATTTTACATATGTATTCCGTATCTTCAGTATAGCGAAGAAATGAAAGCAAAACTTGAGAGTTATGGTTATAAAGAATTTAAAGATTTTGCATTTGCATATCATCAAAGAAAAGTTTTACCTGCATATACAAAAGATTATGTGGATGAATATGGTAACAAGGTTATTTCAGCAGGTCAATTTAAAGTGATTTTGTCTGCCATGGCAGGAAATTCAATTATAAATGTAGACGAGAGTGTAATTTCAAAGGGAAATTCCAGTATAGTAATTGGAGGTTGCAACAGTGAAATCTTAATTGAGGAACAGTGCGTTTTTGAACCCAATGTACATTTTGAAGTTTTTCCTTATTCAAAGATAATAATACATGCAAGATCAACCTTTGGACATGATTTTACTGCAAGAGCAACGGCAGGCTGTTTAATAGAAATTGGAAAAGATTGTATGTTTAGTGATGTTATAGAAGTTTATGCAGGTGATGGTCATAGTATTTTTGATATGAAATCACATACAAGGTTGAATGAGTGCTATCCACATAATAAAAAAAATGAAATCATATTGGCAGAGCATGTATGGGTGGGATTAAGAAGTATAATTTTAGCGTGCACAATAGGTAAACATTCTATAATAGGTGCTGGCGCAGTAGTAAAAGGTAATTTTCCAAAACATTGTGTAGCGGTTGGAAATCCTGCTGTAGTAAAAAAAATAGGTATAACATGGAGTCGAAGTAATTATGCGCAAAATATAATTGAATGCGGTGATGAGTTTAAGAATTATTGATTTTAATGGAGAATGTAAATGAATATAAAGAAGGTATCAATAGATAATTGTACAGGATGTTGTTTGTGTCAGAATGTATGTCCAACAAATGCTATTTCAATGAGAGAGAATCAGGAAGGGTTTATTTACCCATTTGTTGAGTCTTCAAAATGTGTAGAATGTGGCAAGTGTTTACGGTACTGTCCAGTTGAAAATCCGGAATATAACAATGATGAAAATCCAGTTTGTCACGCAATAAATGCTACCAATGAAATTAGAAAAAATGCCGCTTCAGGTGGAGTTTTTTCTGCATTTGCTGAATTGTTACTTAACAATGGTGGAGTTATTTATGGGGCAGCATATAATGATGATTTTTCGGTGGAATTTAAGAAAGCGGAAAATCTTCAGGAGTTGGCGAAACTAAAGGGGAGTAAATACATTCAGAGTAAAGCGGATAATGTATATAGTAATGTAAAAAATAGTTTGTCAGCGGGAAAAAGAGTATTATTTGGCGGCTGTCCATGTCAGGTAGCTGCGTTATATAAGTATTTGGATAATAGTGATATTACTAATTTGTATACAATGGATATTGTATGTCATGGAGTACCATCACCTAAAGTATTACAAAAATATTTAAAAGAAAATTTTGCGGGGAAAAAAATAAGAAAATTAGATTTTAGAGATAAGTCGGTGTATGGTTGGAGTTCAGGAATAAATGTTTATTTTGAAGATGGAACCGTTTATAGACGATTGCATACAGAGGATTCTTTTTATAAGGCATTTTTGCCATGCATTTGTTTAAGAAAATCTTGTGCAAATTGTAAGTTCTCACGTTTGCCTAGACAGGCTGATTTGACAATAGGAGATTTTTGGGGTATTGAGCATTTTGATAAATCATTAAATGATCATAAGGGAACGTCAGTTGTTCTTGTAAATAATAAAAAGGGAAGAGAAATCATTGAAAAGTGTGTTCAATTTTGGGATAAAGATATAATTACCCCAATTGAAGAAGCAACAAGAATCAACAAAACAATTATGCAGCCATTTCATGCACATCCAGCAAGAAGAAGATTTTTTGAAAATTTGGATCGATATTCTCTGGATATATTAGTCGAAAAATGTCAAACTCATCATTATGACATTGGAATTGTAGGATTATGGTATGGACTTAATTATGGATCAATTCTGACTTATTATGCATTGTACAAAGTGGTCAATCAAATGGGATTTGATGCATTAATGATTAATAAACCGAATGAGTTGTGGAATGAAAGGTATATAGATAGAAACAGTATTGCAAATAGATTTATATATGAAAATTGTTATGTCAGTAATGTGAGAAGAAACAAAAGAGATTGGGAAGATTTAAATAATCACTGTGATACTTTCATAGTAGGTTCGGATGTGGTTTGGAACTACAAAATATGTGGTTTACAAAGCCATCAATTCTTTTTTTTAGATTTTGTGGATGACAGTAAGAAAAAAATAGCGATGGCATCTTCTTTTGGTTCAGGATACGATGCGCCAGAGGATGAGAGAATTCTTGATAAGTATTACATCAATAAGTTTGATTATATTGGTGTGCGTGAAGAAGATGGAGTTAGGTTATGTAAAGAGTATTTTGGTGTTAATGCAGATCAGGTTATTGATCCGGTTTTCATATGTGATAAAACTGTGTATTATGAATTGGCTGATAAATTGAATTATAGAACGGATTATTCTTTTATTTCAGCATATATTTTGGGGCCAGATATCATAAAGTATAATATATTAAAGAAAATTAGTGAAATTCAAAATTGTGAAATGAAGATAATTGAAAATCCAAATATACCAGGTGTGTTTAAACAAAAATTAGGAGTAGAAGCATTGCATACACCATCTGTTGAAGAATGGTTATATTATATTAAAAACTGCGAATTTTTTGTTGGAGACTCGTTTCATGGATTATGCTTTGCATTAATTTTTAATAAGCCATTTTTAATAACTGTTAATTCAAATGTAAGTGGACTACAAAGATTCAGTACATTACTAAAAATGATTGGATTAGAAAATAGGTTATTTTTTACAGATAAAGATGATATACAGAAGATAGAGGAAATTATAAGTCAACCGATAGACTATTCTATAGTAAATAGAATAATTGATAATCATACAAAAGATTCATATGAATGGTTACTGAATGCTATTAAAAGTGAAAAACGGTATAATACAACAGCATATGATGTCTTAATAAAAAAATTAGAAAAAAAAATAAATAAAATAGAAGATTATTTAAAACTGGTTTAGAAAAGTATTTTGGATGATGAATTAGAAATAATAAAGTATTATTAATTTTACTTGTAATAAGTGGAGTATATGGAATTATGCGAAAAAAATTATATATAATGGATTGCTTATTTTCTATCGCATCGTGTGTAATTCTTATTATAGTGCAGGAATTATGTCCTCAAAAGAGTTATTCATTGAGAAGTTATTTAATTATTGCAATAGTTTTAGTGATTGCAGGAATTTCATTTGTAATATTGAAATTAAATATTGAAAACGAGAAGAAGATAAAAATTCAGGAAAGAAATGAGCGTGCCCAGAAAATTCTTTCTAATATTACAGAATTGGTAAAATGTAAGTCAAAATTTTATCGTCAAAATACATATAAAATTAATTTTGTGAGAAAAGAAATGCCTTATTATTATAATATTCATGCCTATTTATATGAGGTATGTCAAAATCTGCGAAGTACAATTGCGGATATTATTAATCAGGATATTTCTTATGTTGATGTTTCTTTAGTATACAAATATTGTGACGAGAAAATGTGGAAGTGGATAGCAGGAAAATCTGGAACAAGTGCAGCAACAGATTTGAATGAGTTTATAAAAAATAAAGATACATTATTCAGTTATGTATTGGAAAATGAAGATGAAATGCCTACATTTTGTAACGATAAGAAAGAAAATAAGCATTATAAAAAAGGGAGAAGAGACCGGTTATTCGATGGGCAAGGTTCCTATTATGCAATGCCAATAACATTTTCTAATAATAAAAAAGGGCTAGTTGAAGCTATTTTGATTATTTCTACATATGGAGTCAATTTCATTCCTGTCAAATCAAATGAAAAAGAACGTAAAGAATTTAATATCATATTATCACATGAGGTTGTTCCATATTATGTTGAGGTGATTCAGGCTGAACTGGGAGCATTATATATAAGACATAAGTTAAAAGAAAAATTGAAAGATAAAGAAAAACAGGACAAGTTTATAAAAAATATTATTGATTAGATTATTTTGGTATAAAAATATTTAGCAGAATATAAGAAAATCCCACCACTTTCAAGGTGGTGGGATTCTAACCCACAATATTATTCAGCAGACTGAATTTCAGCAAGCTGCTTCTTAAGATTTTTGATAATTTTATCTTTATCAGCTAATTCAGCTTCCTGCTCAGCTAATTTTTTTTCCTGTTCTGCCAGAGTACGCTCAAGGCATATATAGTTTTCACGGGCACGGCATTTTTCTCTTGTAATTTCGTCCGCATTTGATTCGTAAAGAGCTTGTGAAGCGGAAGCAATAAATTCATTGTTTTATAAATTTCAAAGGAGAGCAGATACATATGAAATACGATTATTTAATAGTAGGTGCAGGACTTTATGGAGCAGTTTTTGCACATGAAGCAAAGAAGGCAGGAAAGTCAGTTTTGGTAATTGATAAGAGAACGAATATTGCAGGAAATGTTTATACGGAGGCAGTGGAAGGTATTCAGGTACATAAGTATGGAGCCCATATTTTTCATACAAATAATAGAAAAGTATGGGAGTATGTAAATCAGTTTGCAGAATTTAATCGTTTTACAAATTCTCCGGTTGCAAATTATAACGGTGAATTATATTCACTTCCTTTTAATATGTATACTTTTAATAAAATGTGGGGTGTTATAACTCCGGAAGAGGCAGCAGCAAAGATTGAAGAGCAGAAAAAAGAAGCAGGAATTGTAGAACCAAAAAATCTGGAAGAACAGGCAATATCACTTGTTGGTCGTGATATTTATGAAAAACTGATCAAGGGTTACACAGAAAAACAGTGGGGACGTCCATGCAATGAACTTCCGGCTTTTATTATCAAGAGATTGCCAGTACGTTTGACATTTGATAATAATTATTTTAATGCACTATTTCAGGGAATCCCAATTGGCGGATATACGAAGATGGTTGCAAATATGCTGGAAGGCATTGAAGTTCAGCTAAATGCCGATTATCTGAAAAATAAGGAATCCTATGATACAATAGCGGATAAAATTATTTATACAGGAGCCATTGATGCATTTTATGATTATAAGCTTGGAACGTTAGAGTATCGTTCTGTTCGATTCGAAACAGAATTGTTAGATGTTCCAAATTTTCAGGGTAACGCTGCGGTAAATTATACAGATGAAAAGACACCGTGGACAAGAATTATTGAACACAAATGGTTTGAGTTTGGTAAGGATGCAGATGGACAGGATTTGCCAAAGACAGTAATTTCCAAAGAATTTTCTTCTGAATGGAAACCGGGTGATGAACCATATTATCCGGTAAATGACGAGAAAAACGGAAAGCTTTATGAAAAATATAAATGTCTGGCTGAAACGGAAAATAAAGTTATTTTTGGTGGACGTCTGGGTGAGTACAAGTATTATGACATGGATCAGGTGATTGCAGCAGCGTTAAATATGGCTGAGAAAGAATTGTAATTATGATCGTTCAGAATGTGATCTATCCGGGAATTTCTGAAGAAGAAAAAGAATTATTTTTCCGGGGAAATGCATTGACAGATAAAAATGGTATCTTACATTTGCAGGCAGGAGAAAGAATTGTTTTTGACACTTATATGAATGTGTTTGACGCCGGAATCTGGAGAGAATATACAGGCATTACAAATTGGAAAATCGTTTTCGAGGCATGTGGAAATGGAAGAATTTCTTTGTATCGTTTTTATGAGGGGATGCGAACATTGGTTTCGTTCAAAGAAATCTGTGATCGTGAGGATGTAAGTGATTACATTTTTTTTGAAGAAAAAGGAAATGCATTGTACTATTTACAGATAGAGGCAAAAGATGATTTTAGGTTAAAAAGAGCCATTTTTTCTACAGAAGCTTTATCGAAAAGAGAAGTATGCATTGGCACTGTGATATGTACTTATTACAGGGAAAAACAGCTTCTTCAAAATTTAGAGAAAGTGAAAGCGTCTCTCTTTTTCAAAGAAGGAACAGAGTATTTTGGCAAGTTAAATTTGTGCGTGATTGACAATGCATCTTCTTTGCCGGAACAAAACGAGAAATCGCTGTTAATCTGTCATAATTCAAACACGGGTGGTTCAGGTGGCTTTTCGAAGGGAATGGAATATATAAGGCAGCATAAGGAGTATGGTATTACCAATGTTTTACTGATGGATGATGATGTGGATTTTTATATGGAATCGTTTTATAGGATGTATGCATTATTAGCTTTGAGAAAAAATGAGATGCAGAAAAGGGTAATAGCAGGACGAATGTTTCGTGCAGACAAGAAATACATTCAATACACGAAAACGGAAATCTGGAATCGGAGCGAAATATTGCATACAGGATGGATGCAGGACATGCGTAAGGTGGAATGTCTGCCTTGGATGAATTTGCAGGAAGGAGAGTATTCGGGATGGTGGTTTGCATGTTTTCCTATGGAATTTGTGCAAAAGGAAAAGCCGTTGCCGTTTTTCCTTCATTGCGATGATGTGGAATATGGTCTTCGGCTAGGAACGGTTCCTATGGCATTGAATGGCATTCAGGTGTGGCATGAAACTTATGAGTATCGCCAGAGTCCGGTAATTACATATTATGATGTTCGTAATAGCCTTATAACGAACGCAATATGTGGCTGCTCGATTGGAAGAAGAGATTTATGGGCGCTATGGACACAGAAATTAACAGATTATTTGAAACAGGGCAATCTGGAATATTATTATGCTACGATTTTGGGATTGTATGATTTTGTAATGGGTACACGGCGTTTTTATAGAGAAGATATAGAAAAACATCATAATCGATTAAAAACTCGAATCAGCAGAACCAATCGACAGAAAGCGTGGTGGTATCTTAAGATTATTTATGTACGTTTGATGGTTTGTTATAAGAAAATTCAAAGTGCATATAGAAGAGAGAATAAATAGTTATCAGCCCTGCAAGCATTAGCTTAGCAGGGCTGATCTGTCATTTTACCAATATTTTTCCATATAATTCCGTGCATCTTCCTCGGATAAAGAAAAATCGGTTATGATATTTTTGAGAGTTTCCTCTTTTGAAAAAGAACATTTTTTGTAGGTTTTAAGGGTACCTATAATTTCACCCTGTGTGATTCCGTGGGATTCTAACCCATAATATTATTCAGCAGACTGAATTTCAGCAAGCTGCTTTTTTAATTTTTCAATAATCTTATCTTTATCAGCAAGTGCAGCTTTTTGTTCAGCCAATGCGGCAGTTTTGTTAGTTAATTCAGCTTCTTGCTCAGCTAATCTTTTTTCCTGTTCTGCCAGAGTACGTTCAAGACATATATAGTTTTCACGGGCACGACATTTTTCTCTTGTAATCTCATCCGCATTTGATTCATAAAGGGATTGTGAAGCGGAAGCAATAAATTCATTGTTTTTGGCAAGCATTTTGATTTCCTCCCATGTAGTTGCGGTAAAGAGACGTGCCCAGTAATCAATTCGGTTGGCACGGTCTTCATCGGTTGCAGAATCTATCTGCCTTAAGTTTACCACACGGAGAATAAATTTGTCACTATAAGGGATGTAAGTTTTTTCATTTAATAACCTGTAACTTGAGTAAAATTCGGGATGCTCGCTGGAAACAGGATCAAAATTCAAAAATCCAATGTGGATGGCAGGTTTGATATCACCATAGAGATGTCCATGTGATAATTGGTCAAAAACCCGGCAGAGATAGCTTAAAGAGCGTTCTTTCCAATTGAGCTGGTATGCCATTTGCATTTCGAGATTTATGACCGCAGAATTATTCAGGAGAACTTTTATGTCTAAGATAAATTCTTTGTCGTCGACAGCTTCATTGAGTAAAATAGGATTCTGGATTTCAACTGAAACAACTTCTTCAGGTTTAAGAGAAAGAAGAGAACAGATAAGCCCTTTCAGTACATAATTATTTTTTTCAAGGATGATTCGGAACATGTAATCGTTTGTCATTCCATAGGGAATCAGACCGGTTGCATTTAAATAAGATAAAGATGTAGTTGGTTTTATTGTGTTCATTGAATACCTCACTAATGATGGAAACGTGCAGAGGGGAAATACACGAAATAAATGATAAGTTACAAGGTTGAAAAAACGATATGCAGATAGAAAAAATAATAATATATCACACAGCTAGTATAATGTAGCAGGAATAAATATGCAAGAGATTTTTAGCCCTGCAAGCATTAGCTTAGCAGGGCTGATCTGTCATTTTACCAATATTTTTCCATATAATTCCGTGCATCTTCCTCGGATAAAGAAAAATCGGTTATGATATTTTTGAGAGTTTCCTCTTTTGAAAAAGAACATTTTTTGTAGGTTTTAAGGGTACCTATAATTTCACCCTGTGTGATTCCAGTTTGAATGACTTGTTGAATTCCAGTTGCTATGCCTTTCTGAATGCATTCTTCCTGCCACTGGCTTTTACATAATATCGAATGGTGTTTAAGGCGTTTTAAGACTATAATAGATAAATAGTATTTTATACGTTAGAGATGATTTTATAAAATGAGGTAGGTGGAAGAATTGGATAAAATTGAAAAAATACGAGAAACATTAAGTATAGAAATTGATAAAAAATTTAATGCGAAGCAATATAGATTGATGGATAAAGATGAATTGGCAGACATTGAACTGAGGGTATCTGGTGGGAAAATAGGACTTTCTATTTCTAAATGGGATGAAGAAGTATGTAGGATAGAATACTTTTTTTATTGGTCAAAAGATGATAATGAGTCTATTTTAACGGATATGTATAAATTGTGTATTATATTGAAGCAGTTATATGTAATTACAGGTAATTTGGTGCATATAAGTTTTCATGAAAGTGCAGATGAAAAAGATGTAAGAATTGAATTATATCATGATGTACGCAAATTTGAAGTGCAGTCTATTATGTACATATTGGAGGCATATAACAGAGTTGATTTACGGGAGGTGAATATTGACAAAAATTTTATTGAAGAAAATTATTTAGAGTTATTTGATTTATTTCAGAGAAAAAGTATGGAAATTAAAATGTATTTTAAACAGATAATTGAATCTGAAATATATGATAAGATTAGTAGTTTTAGATATAGAGAGGTTATTTCTGAAATATTCTCAGAAGAAGATTTTGTATATGCCATTTATAATCAGAAGATCCATGTTGGTTTTTCACAAGAAGGAATAGAAAGGTATATAAATAAGTATCACCTGAACTTAAAAGATATGCCAGATTATTATAAGGGAATAAAATACAATATTATGACAGAAGACGGTAACATATGTATATGGGAAAAAGACTTATGGTCAGAGGTTTCTAATTGGCTAAAAATCCTTGAATTGACATATAAAGATATACCTATATACAGGGGATATGATAAGGGACGAATTGTTATAAGAGTAATAGAATTTTGGATATGTATAGCGATGGAAACAGATAATTTAGAGCAAAAGATATTATATGAGAAAACAAAGATAAATGAGTTGAAAGCATCTTTTCATAAACACACAAAGGAAAATTATCTCATAATGGATTATGATTTGTATCAGTTATCACCAGATGAATTTGAAAATATGTGTTATGATCTGCTATGTGAAGAGGGATATGAGAATGTTCACAGAAGAGGTAAGTCCAATACTCGAGATGGTGGAGTAGATATTGAGGCAGATGAATTTGTAAGAGCTATTCATACATATGAAAAGAGAAAATGGATATTTCAATGTAAACGGGAAAAAAATTTAGATAGGAAAGAGTTGCGTGATATTGAAATTTTATTAAAAGAGTTTCAGGCAGACAGGTATGGATTGTTTTATGCAGGAATTATTAATCCGAGTGTATGGGACAGGTGTAGAATATTTAGTAAGAACAGTGTGTGGCTGTTTGATCAGGATTGGATAAAACAAAAATTAAAGGAATATCCAAAGGTTGCTGATAAGTATTTTCCAATATAAATCTATATTACAGTTTTTTCGTTAAAACAAGGGCTGTGAAATGATTTTTACAATTCGAAAGAGAGGACAAGCAGATGAAAACCCAAAATGAATATTATTCATATATTAATAATAGTATTGCAATCAAACAAATATGCGATAAATGCGGAATTCAGACAAATCAGGTAGGAAATGATTATACATGTTCATGTATTTACCATAATGATCCCCATCCGTCAATGCACATTTATACGCAGTCAAATAGTTTTTATTGTTTTGAATGTAATAAAGGGGGAAATCTGTTTAATTTTATAGAAGATAAATTAAATTGTAATTTCAATGAGAGCATTCAGTGGTTAGAGAAAGAATATCCGGATTTATTGAAAGAAAAACCTGTTTGGAATCTACGGACAGAAAGCAATTATCAGAGATCAGGTTATCAGATTGCTTATGAAGTATATCAAAAAATGACGCCTGATGAAGAAGAAAAATTTCATGAATTTGTGATAAAAAGAGGATATACAGAAGATTTTTTGACAGAAAGAGACATTTTCTATGCAAAAGGGAAAAAATTACATAGTGCTTATGTTGCTTCAGCGGATGATCACATTGAGGAACTGGAAAATTTAAAAGAATGTGGAATGTTAAAAGCATTGCCTTGGAAAAGAACATGGAAAGAGCAGCATTATGAAGATTTTTCCCCAAAAGATCGTGTGATCTTTACGCTTAGAAATACGAATGGACGGATTTGCGGATTTGCGGCAAGAAGTGTCAGGGAGAGCGATAAACCAAAATATTTATTTTCGCGTAATTTAAAAAAATCAGAATTATTATATCGGTTTGATCATGTAAAAAAGAATTTAAAAGATGATGTCCAAAATCAACAGATTTATATAACGGAAGGATTTTTTGATGCACTTCGATTGGAATCCGAAAATTTACTGGCAGTAGCGGTTCTTGGCAGCTCATTGGCAAACAATCAGATAAAGATATTAGAAGATGAAATCGGAGAAAAAAATGTTTCATTGCGTCTGTTTTTAGATGCAGATGAAGCTGGACAGAAAGGGACGGTCAACAGTCTTTCTAAAATTTGGAAAAGTAAGGTACTCAAAAGATGTTATGTAGATGTTGTGATCGTAGAGAGTAATGCCAAAGATCCAGATGAAGCTTGTAGGGAAAAAAAGGAAAATAATAGTATCTGTTCAGGATTTGAATTCCTGATGAGATATTATATGAAAGAACAGGGACAGCCGCTCTCACAGATTGATGTAAAAGAACGTTTTGAAGCGATGAGTGTAGAAGAGAGGATTTCTTTTTTACATAAACTGGAAGGGATTCTTCCAAAACAGGAGTGGAAAGGATTATTTGATTTTTATGATGGAATTATAGGAGAGCAAGGCGGCTTATCAGAAGAAAATGTAAAAGATAAGTCATATTGGTTGATCAGACAGTTTATTTTAGGAAAATCTGTAAATAATTTTGCAGAAAAAAATACAAAGTCTGGCTTATTTTCAAAGCCTGAAAAAAATTATTATTATCAAATGCAGACAGCTCTTCAGATTGCACGCACAAGTTATGAGCGTGAGGAGGTATGTCTTGAAGAGGGGTCATGGGATCGGATCGCATTTGGTGCAGATGCATTTTTTGACTATTTATATCATGGATTAGAAAATGATGAAAAAATCTCAATACCATTATTTTCAATGATGATTCCTAAAAAGTATGATGTTCAGAGAAAAAAGCAATTATATTGTCATGAAGAATTACTGTTACAACAATATGTATTAAATGAATTACTTGCCAGCAGTCCAGAGATGAATTATGAAAGAAATATACCAGCGGTGCGTTATCGAAGAGGTGCAGGGACTTACTTGACAGGTTATGAATATCAGGATATTTCAGAAGAAACGCTTAGTTATGCATATCAGATAGATATGGATGTAATTAACGGAACAACAGAAATAAAAAATGGAATGTTTCGTCCGTTTTATGACTGTTGGAAGGAATATGTTGGTTATATACAAGATGGAATTGAAAAAATGGAAAGCGAAACCATCTATCGGGTAAAATTAGATATACAGGGATTTTACGACAATTTAAGTAAGTTTGTAGTGAGAAATGCATTATATAAGTCGGTACAAGAGGCCTTGCGCTATGATAAAGAACGTTTTGCGGTTTTTGGAAACGATGATGAAAATGATAACCGGGCTAAAAGAGTTGTATCTTGGATATTGGATGAATTGTTTAAAGTGGAATATTATGATGCCTGCACGGGAGAATTAAAAGAGAAGACAGATAGCAATCAGGGAATCCCACAAGGACCAAATTTGTCCGCTTATGCTGCAAATGTGGCACTTTTTTTAGTGGATCAGAAAGTGGCTAAATTGTTGTTGGAGGCAAATGCTGGCTGTCAGGAAGGAAAGATACGTGCCCGTTATGCCCGTTATGTCGATGATATGATTATCATAGCATCTTCACCAGAAATTCTGATGAAAATAAAAAGTGAGATTGCGTCACAGTTATATGACCTTGGACTGAATTTGAGCCCGAAGACAGAGGCAGAAGACGGAATATCAAAGGAGGAAGCTGGAGACTGGATTATAAGTGAAAGAGGAGGATTTGGAGTCTCGGCTGGTTTTGATCTGGCGGATGATGCATATGATACCCTGCTGGAAGAGTATGAAGATTATGAAGTGACAGATAGAAGGGCGGCATTGCGTCTGTTACAAAGCAACATGTATACGCTTTTGTATGAAGATGATATAGAGGAAGAGGAATTATGTCCACAGTTTTTTAATGTTTTCTTTCAAACAGAAGATATCCGTTACCGTGATATTGCCCGTTTTTCAGAGATGTTATTATTTTATGCTGCGAAATCGGATGATCTGCTTAAGGAATATAGAAGCTATTGGGACGAAGGAGTGAAGCATAGTCTGGAAGATTCCCTGTTTTTAGAGGATGGATTGGACATGCTGGTATTACTTTCCGGATGTATAAAAATTTTGCAGAGACAAAAGAATTCAAAGAATCTGGAAAGCCGGGCAAAGTGGGGATTCGTCGAAGATGCAATCAAAAAAAATACCGAAAAAATTTGCCAAAATATAGAGACTGCAATTTCTAATGATAATATTTTGGGAATAAATAAATGGGCACTGTCCCTTAAAATGATTGAACTTTGTGGTTTGGCACAAAAATCGAAATACGATTTGAGGAATATTGGCATTAAGAATGAGTATACATGGCGTTGGATTTGGGATGCATCTAAAAGTCCAGATGATATAAACAAATTTCAGATCAACAGGAATGTAAATATAAATTTGTTACAAAATTTCTCATGGTGTATAGAAAAATTTATGAGAATGCAAAGCATAGAGGATTTTGAAGAGGTCAAAAGTCAGGTTCAAAACTATATCCAGGAGTATGGAACAAAGGCAGACAATATTTTGATTGATTGTATTCGAATATGGATTTTTGAAGAGTCAGATACTTCAGATATTAAGGATATAGATGATAGTAAATGTGCGATAGCATTACGAGTATTATTGAATACAGTGCCGGAGAATTTGAAGGCAGAGGTAGTAAACAAGATACCGTTATTAAAAAAATATTTGTTTAATACATCCGCAGATCAAAACGAATTTTTACCGGTTTATCCGGGAATTGCTTATCCGGGTATTATGGCTTTAGAAAAAAAATCGGATAATAATCAAAGTGAAATTTTAAAGGTACATAGAGTTGATTTTATAAGAGAAGATACCATTCTGAACGAAGCAGAATGGAAAGAAATTTCTATAGATGAGAATGCAAAGCACAGTGTTTATGAAAGAGGCTTACAAGGCGATAAATACAATGATTTAAAACATTATGTTCAAGGAAAAAATCAAAGTGCTGTTAAATGCATGAAGATCATTTGTGATGTATATGAACCATTGAAAGATATAATTGAAAAAACGAATCAGCGCATAAAGCAAAAGTATAGTGATAAAAATTTAATTCTTTCAGATAAAAATGTTTTCATAAAAAAAGAAGATGGAAAGGTATTACTGGATATACAGACAGCCTATTTGATTTCGGACTCCAGCATGACAAATGCTGTTGCAGTAAGTGGAGGAAATGATACAGGAAGATATACATTGAGAAAGGTATATGAAGACGGACAGGCATATTGGATTAGTGGGTATTTACTGAAAGATGCATGCAATCTGGACGCAGTGCTTTTGCGTGACAGCATTGATGGAAATACAAAAAAAGATGCAGATATGCTGAATTTTTCCATGCGTAGATTGTATGGTAGTTCTTTCGAAAATTATAGGGCAGCAGTTGGAAAAAAGCGGTCATACAAAGTGTCAGTACAACGGACAATTGAATTGATGAAAGAATATACGAGTTCTAATATGAAGGAGTCTGATAAGAAACTTTATTTAGAAAATGCAAGAATCACCAATTCTTTTATCAAAAGAAAAATGGAATGCAGTGTTATGGAACATTTTGAGATGAATCTGGGATATGCTATTTGGTCCAAAAACTATCTGAGATTTGGATTCAAATATCTTATTTCACATATGAAAGATACTGATATTGTTTCAACAGAGTGTCCTGTTAAGAGACGTGTTCCAAGATGCTATTATATGCTTGCAGACAGTCTTATGGGTATTGTGCAGAAAAATCCAAAATTTTCAGGGTTGAGGGTTTTGGCTGCCGGATTATACGCAGATGGAGTTTTAATGCACCTTCGTATGCAGGTTTTGGAAGGCATTTTTTCTCTTGACAGAGAGCAGAAAAAGAAATTTTTGGAGTCAGCAGATGAACTCCCATTAGCAGAATTAGGTCTGGATGATAAAGATGTACTTATTACGGAAGGAGATATTGTATCTGTATACAAAGATTTTCTGGACGAGAGCAGATATAATACGAAACTAAAAAATATAACGCATCTTGGATGGTTTGTATTACTCGCTAAAGTGTATGAGGCAGATAAAAGTACAGGATTTATTGTGTTTGATTCTCAACATGAAATAGATCGGGAAAAAATAAAAAGTGATTTAAAAGAGATTATAAGGATCATTAAATCAGAGCAAAAAAAAGATCAGAGTGGACAAGAAGAGTTTCCGTTTGATGGTATGGCCAAATTCTTTTTTGTATGGCAAAAGAAAAATGTTGATCAAATTTTTAATAAATTGGTTGGATTGGACTTGGCGTATGGCACAGAGATAAAGGAAATGGAATCCGATGAATTTAGAATGAGTTTAGAAGCTAAAAGAGTCAAAATCAGAACAGAATGGGAAGATTATGACAGACCACCTTATTTTGTTACCTATGGAAAACTCAATAGAAATGTAAGCACTATAGAACATAGTATGAAAGATAGTAAATTTTCTATTTTTACTCAAACGGTAATTCGAAACAAAGTCGTTGGATTTTCTGCTGTTGAGCAGGAACTTGGAGAATTGTTACAACATTGGGAGACACCAAAAGAATCTAAGGAGGAGCACACAGCAGTAGATGAAACTTTAAAAACAAAAGAGATAGAACTGATTCAAGTAAAAAAGGAAGAGACTGATACAAAGGAAGTGGTACAAGCATCGGATGCAAATGAAGGAGAAGACTCCGAACATAAAAAAACAGATGAAGATCAATCAGATGAAAGTTATATTCGGGGATTTCAAAAAGCGGCATGGGAAAAAAGAGGAGGAAATAAGCCGTTTCAGAATGCAGATCGAATTGCGGTGTTTCAGTTTCGGATTGATTCAAGCTACAAACATCCAAGTGCTGAGAAATGTTCCAGAAAAGAGTATGAAGAAAAGAAATCGGAGAATATGGGATATTATCTTAGCTGTGCGGAGTTTCGGAGAAGAAATTTGCTAAAAACAGTTATGAAAACATGTCATCTCTTTGATGTAGATATTCTTCTTTTGCCAGAGTATTCCGTACGCCCTGAAACGGTAATTTGGATGAGAAATCAAATTGAGGAAAAGGGGTATCATTTTTCTGTTTGGGCAGGAACATTCCGGATTCCGGCTGGATATAGAATGGAGGGAGATTTAGCTGAGTTAGATACGCCTTTCAACAAAAAAATGTACTGGCATTCAGCACCGTTGCCAATTATTACACCAAATGCGGAACATGTACCTGAAATAGTAATTGAAAAGTTTAAGAAGTATCCATCAGTGGCATTGGAGGAGGATATTAATCCTGTTCCTGCGTATGCAGCAAGCAGTAATAAGTTAAATCCTATTATGCAAATTTTTCAGAACTGTTTAAATGAAAAATTAAAAGAAAAAATAGATATATTTGGAGACGCAAGGGATGATGTAATAGAGTTAATCTGTGCAGAACTTTTTGCGGTATCTTCGATTAGTAATTTCCCGAGTTTTGTATCGGGGTCCTTAAATGCATATATGCGATATAGCAGCAATGACAAGAAAGAAAACAAAGAGATATATGACCTGTATGTACAAAAATACTTAGAGGATATCAGAAGTTTTGGAGAGGCAACTGCAATTTATCAACGTAGGAATGATAAAAAGATAGAAAAAAGAAAGCCACGAAGACCAATTCTTCTTGTGCCGGCATGTACTACAAGAGCTGTAGATTATTATGTATTTGGTCAGGGATTTTATTTGTCTGCTGGTCTGAAAACGGTATTTTGCAATTCAGTCGGAACTGGGGGACGCGGAGGAAGCTGTTTTATCGGACCGGATTCATGGGATGATTACAAGATAAATAAAAATGAATTTCTGATGCAAAATACAATTTATCACGGTCTTAAACCGGGGATTTATATGCAGACGGAGCCAGACAAATGTCGTGGAGCGTTAGGTTCCGAAGAGCAGGCTTTACTTATTTGTGATGTGCAGCCTCATCTGGATAAGGGAAATCCAAATGCAGAATCCATGATGAGTGCATTTTCATTAGTGGCACATATTCCTGTTTTTGAAGAAAAGAGGTATGTTGGGCAAAGTGATGGTAAAGATGGAAAAAGCACTATAAAATGTTATGGAAAATGTGAGAAGCAGCGATATTGTCATGATATGGTGGAGGAGAATTTAAAACAGTATTTAGGCGATATTGAAAATTATTGTAAGAAATATGAAGCTGAACAGGGATATCGTTTAAGTGCGCAGGATGAAAATGCAAAGAAGGATAAAATTATTGAAAAAATGAAGGCACTGGGGGAATATTATAAAAGTGACTGGTTTATCAAACGCGCGGAATATTATGCAAAATATCGATGGACGTATCCACAGGCTTGGCCACCACCAACTTTAACCGATTGGCTATTTATTGAAACGGATTATGATAAATTCAGAAAAAAAGAGATTGACGCTGATTTAGGAGAGTGCAGGATTCAAATTCCAGAGTATGAAGATTAAGGACTGAGGGCTGAATCTTGGATGAATAAACCAGTTCTGTTTGAGAGATTCAGACAGGGCTGGTTTATTTTTATGCAATGGCAAACGTTGTTCCAGTTTCCCACAAATTGACATCTCCCCATCTATGCGCTACAATGTTACTCAAAAGGCATGTTTAAAACGTATATATAAAATACTATTTAAACAAACTATGGAGAAGACATTGAGAGCGAAGATATATCATTTTTTAGTGAACAGAAAACCGGGGATCAGGCAGCGTTACCACAGATTTCATGATGGAACGGCAGGGGTAAAGAAGGTGGTTTCATGGGTTTATCTGCTGGGGCTGAATTTCTGCTATTATGTACTGTTTTGCAGGTTTCTAGGAGAGCAGACAGAGATTCCGGTTTACGAGGAAAAGAAACCGCCGTGTGCAGAGAGTGAGTCCGTCCTGGCAAACCGTGACCGTAAGAGTGTGTCGGAAACGGTTTCTTTTTTGATACAGTATGAAGTCATATCGTTTGATATTTTTGATACGCTCATTTTCAGACCGTTTTCAGAGCCGACAGATTTATTTTTCTTTCTCGGAGAAAAAACAGGGATTCTGGATTTTAAGAGACTCCGCATGCAGGCAGAAGCAGATGCAAGAACACAAAAGTATAAAGAAGAGAAGCATTATGAAATCACACTTTCTGACATCTGGAGCAGGTTAGAGAATGAAATTGGTGTCACAAAAGAGCAGGGAATGCAGATGGAGCAGGCATTGGAAATGGAGTTCTGTTATGCCAATCCATTTATGCAGCAGGTGTTTACACAGCTGATGGAACATGGAAAGCGGCTCGTGATCACTTCGGACATGTATTTATCAAAAGCATTTTTATCGGAGCTGCTGCAAAGAAACGGCTATGGAGGATATGAGGAACTCTATGTTTCCTGTGAATATGAAAAGAGTAAGGCAGAAGGATCGTTATATGAAGTTGTAAAAAGGGCATACCCGGACACGGATTCTATGATCCATGTGGGCGACAATCCGGTGAGCGATGTGAAAAATGCGAAGAAACACGGATTTGAGGTGTTTTATTATCCGAATGTGAACCGCAATGCACTTTTGTACCGGACATATGATATGTCGGCAGTTGTCGGCGGTGCGTATCGGGGAATGGTAAATAATAAGCTATACAATGGCACAGAGCAGCTGTCGATGGAGTATGAGTACGGCTATATTTATGGCGGATTGTTTGTGCTCGGGTACTGCAATTTTATTCATACATATGCCAGAGAGCATGGGATTGATAAATTGCTGTTTTTGTCCAGAGATGGGGATATTTTAAGACAGGCATATGCTGTGCTGTTCCCGGAGGAGAAAACAGAGTATGTTTACTGGTCGAGAGCTGCGGCAACAAAACTGATGGCGCGTTATAACCGTTATGATTTTTTCAGACGGTATCTGTATCATAAAGCGGATGGAACTTATACTTTAGAGCAGATTTTAAAATCCATGCGGCTGGAATTTCTGCTGGATCGTCTGTTACAGCAATTACCCAATGAAACATATCTGACAAGTGGGAACGTCAGACAGGTAAAACGTTTTCTGGAAGCAAACTGGCAGGATGTGACAGCCGTTTATGACAGGGAATCCAAAGCTGCGGAATTATACTATAAAAAAGTACTGGGCGACAGCCGGAATGCTCTTGCGGTGGATATCGGCTGGGCAGGGAGTGGGGCGATAGCGCTGGACTATCTGGTACAGAACGTGTGGAAGCTTCCGTGCAGCATTACCGGGGCGATCGCGGGCACTAATTCCGTTCATAATTTTGAAGTCGATGCGAGCGAAATTTTTTTGCAGAATGGAAAACTCGCAGCATATCTGTATGCGCAGTCGTTCAATCGAGACTTATGGAAAAAACATGATCCAAACACGGATGACAATATCTTTTTTGAACTGCTGCTCGCCTCGCCGACACCGCAGTTCCTTGGATTTGAACTGGATGAAGCGAGCGGGGAGGTTTCGTATTTATTCGGAAAGGTGGATGCAAATCCGGAGGGAATGAAAGAGATCCAGAGTGGTATTCTGGATTTTGTGCGTGATTACCAGAAACATTTTTCCGGGTATCCATATCTGTTCTGTGTGAGCGGAAGGGATGCCTATGCACCGATTCTGGCAGCCAGCGGAAACAAGAAAGCTTATTTGAAAGCACTGAAGAAGAAATTTGAATTTGAGGCAAATGTATTATGAAACGACAGATTAATTATATCCTGATGCAGACCGTTTTGTGGGGTGGCTGGATATGTGAATATATTTGGTTCCTGAAACATCAGTTTCAGATGCGGTTTGATCTCTGGGTATTTGTTGCGTACCTCTTTTTACTTTATCTGTGTGTGGTCCGGAAACTTGGAAATAACAATAACCGGCGCTATGAGATTTATGTGGAACTGTGGGGAAGGCTGACCGCTGTAAATGTAGTCTGGTATCTGTTTGTGGGAGCAAAAACAGTGCATTTTGCAGGCATTCTTTTGGTTCTGTGGAAGCTGATCCTGCTCAGTACAATCCAGTGTATTACATTTGCAGGTATTTTTCAGATTTATAAGAAAATCATGGAGCATTTTCAGATCACGACCGCATGTGTGATCACCAGAGCCGATACTTTAGAGGATGCAAAAGAGAAAATAAGGGTGCACGATTCTGTTTTTCTGGAAGATCTGCCGTCTGACGAGCGGAATGAACTGCTCAAGTTCTGTTACTATATGGACAGGCAGGTTTACTGCAACACAAAATTATCGGATATTATGATACGCGGTTCAGGATTGACACAGTATCACGATTCACCGGTCTTTTTCTGTAACCATTTTGGAATGGAAATTTCCAAGCGTGCGGTAAAAAGATGCTTTGACCTCGTCTTTTCGGTGTTGTTTCTGGTGATTCTTTCTCCATTGTTTTTGATTATTGCAATCTGCATTAAGTGCGAGGACGGCGGCAGTGTGATTTACCGGCAGGTCCGCTGTACCAGAGACATGAAAAAATTTGAAATTTACAAGTTCCGCAGCATGATCACGGATGCGGAGAAAAACAGGGGACCGCAGCTTGCCACAAAGCACGACAAACGGCTGACACGGGTAGGACGTTTCCTTCGGAATACGAAGTTAGATGAGCTGCCACAGCTTGTAAATATTTTAAAAGGTGATATGAGTTTTGTAGGTCCAAGACCGGAACGTCCGGAATTTATTGCAAAAGCAGTCGAGGATATTCCAGAGTTTGTACTTCGTACGAAGGTAAAAGCCGGACTGACCGGATATGCACAGGTGATGGGAAATTATAACACAAGTTTTCTGGACAAACTGAAATGGGATCTGATGTATATTGAAAACTATTCCCTGTTTCTGGATTTTAAAATTTTACTGATGACTGCAATTGCTATTTTTGCAAAAGACAATCACGAAGATTTTTCAAAGTGGGATATGCTCTGAAAATATTGACAAATGAATTTCATATGTTAAAATAAATCATGTTAAAAGCATAAAATATGACGTTGACGAGGAGTATTAAGAACGAAAAAGTGTCAGAGAGCTGTCGGATGGTGCAAGACAGTATTTGGAAGTTCCCAACTCGCCTCTGAGTTTTCTGATTGAAATGAAAAAACAAGTAGGTCAGAACGTGTGATTCGCGTTAAGAATGTGAGTGCGTATTTGGATGAACCGTTCATCCTGCGAATGAGAGTGGTACCACGGAGTGAACAGATATCTTCGTCTCTTTTTGGAGACGGAGATTTTTTATGTAACAGGAAACTTTGTTCTATTACCACAAAATCCACAAAATCATGAATCATGCTTGATAAAAAAGAAGGAGGAATACCATGGCAGAACTTTATAACCATAAGGTAGTCGAAAAAAAATGGCAGAAAGTCTGGGATGATGAGAAAGCTTTCGCAGCAACCAATGACTTTACCAAACCAAAATATTATGCATTAGTTGAGTTCCCGTACCCATCAGGACAGGGACTTCACGTAGGTCATCCGAGACCTTACACAGCACTTGATATTGTAGCTAGAAAGAGAAGAATGCAGGGATACAACGTACTCTATCCAATGGGATGGGATGCATTCGGACTTCCAACTGAAAACTATGCGATCAAGAACAAGATTCACCCGAAGATCGTAACAGAGAAGAACGTGGCAAGATTCAAAGATCAGCTTCATTCGCTCGGTTATTCTTTTGACTGGGACAGAGAGATCAACACCACAGATCCAAATTATTATAAATGGACACAGTGGATTTTCTTAAAACTTTTTAAAGCAGGTTTGGCTTACAAGAAAGAAATGCCAATCAATTGGTGTACTTCCTGTAAAGTAGGTCTTGCAAACGAGGAGGTTGTAAACGGTGTCTGCGAGCGTTGTGGAGCTCCGGTTGTCCGCAAAGTAAAAAGTGAGTGGATGCTAAAGATCACGGATTACGCAGAGAAACTGATCGAAGGATTAGATCACGTGGATTACATCGAGCGTGTAAAAGTTTCCCAGAAGAACTGGATTGGCAAATCCATGGGGGCTGAAGTTGATTTCTCTATTAAAGGAAAAGAAGATAAACTTCGTGTATACACAACCCGCTGCGATACATTATTCGGAGTTACTTACATGGTCGTATCCCCGGAGCATCCGATCATCGATAAGTACCAGAGCGAGATCAAAAACTGGGATGAGATCATGGCATACCGCGAGGCGGCTGCGAAGAAATCTGATTTTGAGCGTGCAGAGCTTGCAAAAGACAAGACCGGTGTATGCATTGACGGTTTAACAGCAGTAAACCCTGTAAACGGAAAAGAGATTCCGGTCTGGATCTCTGACTATGTATTAATGTCCTATGGTACAGGTGCGATCATGGCAGTGCCGGCACATGACGAGCGTGACTGGGAATTTGCAAAGAAATTCAATCTGCCGATGATCCAGGTGGTTGCAAAGAACGGAGAGGAAGTAGACATCAATGAGGCTGCATTTACAGATGTCGCAACAGGTGTTCTCATTAACTCTGATTTCTTAAACGGACTGGAAGTAAAAGATGCCAAAGCAAAAATGATCGAGTTCTTAGAGGAAAAAGGCATCGGAACTGCCAAGACAAATTATAAATTAAGAGACTGGGTATTCTCACGCCAGAGATACTGGGGCGAGCCAATCCCAATCGTACATTGTGATAAATGCGGATATGTTCCGATCGATGAGAGTGAACTTCCATTAATGTTACCGGAAGTTGACAGCTATATGCCGACAGATAACGGTGAGTCACCACTTGCGGCTATGACAGACTGGGTAAATACAACCTGTCCTTGCTGTGGCGGACCGGCTAAGAGAGAGACCGATACCATGCCTCAGTGGGCAGGATCCTCCTGGTATTTCTTAAGATATACCGATCCACACAACGATGAAGCACTTGCAAGCCCGGAAGCATTAAAATACTGGATGCCGGTTGACTGGTATAACGGTGGTATGGAGCATACAACCTTACATTTACTGTACTCCAGATTCTGGCATAAATTCCTCTATGATGAGGGTGTTGTTCCTTGCCCGGAACCATATCAGAAGAGAACTTCCCACGGTATGATCCTTGGTGAGAACGGTGAGAAGATGTCAAAATCCAGAGGAAATGTCGTAAATCCGGATGATATTGTAAGAGAATACGGTGCAGATACTTTGAGAACTTACGAGATGTTCATCGGAGCTTTCGATTTAAGCGCTTCCTGGTCGGAAGATGGCGTCAAAGGCTGCCGTCGTTTCTTGGAGCGTGTATGGAAATTACAGGATCTTATGACTGACGAAGAAGGTTACTCCGCTGATATGGAGACAAAGATGCATCAGACGATCAAGAAGGTAAGCAGTGATTTTGAAAATCTGAAATATAATACTGCAATTGCAGCAATGATGGCACTTATCAATGACTTTTATAAGAAAAATGCGATTACAAGGGGAGAATTTAAAACATTAATTACTTTATTGAACCCAGTTGCTCCACATATCACTGAGGAGTTATGGCAGATTGCAGGTTTCGAAGGAAAAGTTTATCAGACAGCCTGGCCTGAATTTGACGAGGCTAAGACCGTTGAGAGTTCTGTGGAAATCGCAGTCCAGATCAATGGTAAGACCAAGGGAACACTTTCCATTGGAAAAGACGATGCAAAAGAGGATGTCATTGCAAAAGCAAAAGAAGCGATTGCAGATAAACTCACGGGAAATATCGTAAAAGAGATTTATGTACCGGGACGTATCGTGAATATTGTTATGAGATAAGAAAAAATGCCGTGGCAGCTGCCACGGCGTTTTTTCTTGCATAGGAAATTGCTTCCTATGCAAGAAAAATGCTCCACAAGGATGCGACTGATGCGCAGAAGAATTATGCAAGCTAAAGCTTGCGCGCATCAGCGTCCTACCGGTAAGTCTTGTAAAAATGAATAAATTCCGCAAGTGATTTAGAAGGCTTGGTTGTTGTCTTGTATGCAAAACCGACTTCACGTTTGTGGATTGGAAAGCCAAGTGGAATTTCCATGAGAGTTCCGTTTTCCAAATCTTCCCGGACAAAGTTCTTGATGACACATGCAACACCGACACCGATGCGGGCAAAATCGATCAGAAGATCCATGTCAGAAATATCGATGGAATCTTTGATGATAATCTGATTTTCCTGTAAATAATCATCAATGTACTGTCTTGTCATATTGTTTTTATCAAGCAGCATGAGCGTGGAACTCTGTAAAATATGATCTTTCTGAATCCCTCTTGCTTTCAGGTTTCGCAGATAATCTTTGGCTGCAACGAAAATGTCTTCAATTTCCTCCAAAAAGTCAAAATGAATATTTTTCAGATTTTCCGGTTTCCCGATCAGACCGATATCAATTTTGTTATCTTCCAGCAGTTTTAAGGTATCATTGGTGGACTGGCAGGAGATGGAAATGGAAATATGCGGGTTCTGCCGGATAAATTCTTTCAGGTAAGGCAGAAGCAGATATTTGCAGAGCGTGGAGCTGACACCGATTTTTAAGTGTCCGACACCGAGCTCGATGGAACGTTTTAATTTTTCTTCGCCCATAGTCAGGGTTTCAAACGCCTCACTGACATGCTCATAGAGCAGTTTTCCCTCATCGGTCAGAACAACGCCGCGGGAACTTCTGGAAAAAAGTTTGCAGCCAACGCTTTCCTCCAGCTTCTGGATGGATTTGCTGATCGCAGGCTGGCTGATATAAAGCTCCTTTGCAGCCTTTGAGATATTTCCGGTGTTTGCAACTGTATAAAAAATACGGTAAGAGGATAAATTCTGATTCATAAAAACTCCTTTTTGTTATCTGATAAATGTATTATTGAGTGAGTTTTTGTCCGCAGTGCATGCCAGAAAAATCAGAGATTTTTCTGGCTGACGGGCATTCGCCCTATCACTCTCGATATATACAGACCTTACCATGCAAGCATGTCCGGTCTGTATATTCTCGATTGGCACTGCTCATTGCGTACGCATATTATATCATAAAAGATAGTTATGGTAAATATGTTTATTATGTATTTGTATTATAATATTACCTATGCTACAATGAATACAAGTAAAAGGAACCGTGAGAAATGAGAATATCACGGGAATATAAACAGAGTAATTGTTTTGATGATTTATGATAACAGCAGGGAATCGGAATAATTACGTGAAGGAGGATTTTATCATGGGAATGACAATGACGCAGAAAATCCTGGCGGCACATGCAGGGCTTCCATCTGTAAGTGCAGGACAGTTGATCGAGGCAGAATTGGATTTAGTTCTTGGAAATGACATTACATCACCGGTGGCTATCCATGAGATGGATAAGATGAAAGTGGACGGTGTGTTTGATAAAGATAAAGTAGCACTGGTTTTGGATCATTTTGTTCCAAACAAGGATATTAAATCAGCAGAGCACTGTAAATGCGTGCGGGAATTTGCGTGCAGACATGACATTACCAACTATTTTGATGTAGGGGAGATGGGAATTGAACATGCGCTGCTCCCGGAAAAAGGACTTACCGTGGCAGGAGATGTAATCATTGGTGCAGACTCCCATACCTGTACTTACGGAGCACTTGGAGCATTCTCTACCGGTGTCGGAAGTACGGATATGGCGGCAGGAATGGCAACCGGAAAGGCATGGTTTAAAGTTCCGTCTGCAATGAAGTTTAATCTGACTGGAAAACCGGCTAAGTGGATCAGTGGAAAAGACATTATTTTACATATTATCGGAATGATCGGTGTGGATGGTGCACTTTACAAATCGATGGAATTTGTGGGTGATGGAATTCAGTATCTGACGATGGATGATCGTTTTACAATTGCAAATATGGCGATCGAAGCAGGTGGAAAGAACGGTATTTTCCCTGTGGATGACCTTGCAAAACAGTACATGGAAGAACATTCCAAACGTCCTTACGTTGTTTATGAAGCAGATGAGGATGCGGAATATGATGCGGAATATACGATTGATTTAAGCACCTTAAAACCAACCGTTTCATTTCCGCATTTACCTGAAAATACAAGAACGATCGATGAAGTCGGAGATGTGAAAATTGATCAGGTTGTGATCGGTTCCTGTACCAATGGCCGTATGGATGATCTTAGGATTGCAGCTTCCGTGTTAAAAGGCAAGAAAGTGAAAAAAGGACTTCGCGTAATCGTGATTCCGGCAACACAAAAGATTTATCTGCAGGCAATGGAAGAGGGACTGTTAAGAACCTTTATCGAGGCAGGAGCGGTTGTCAGCACACCAACCTGTGGACCTTGTCTTGGAGGATATATGGGAATCCTTGCGGCAGGCGAACGGTGTGTGTCCACAACAAACCGGAACTTTGTAGGTCGTATGGGACATGTAGATTCAGAAGTTTATCTTGCGAGCCCGGCAGTTGCAGCGGCAAGTGCAGTCACAGGTAAGATTTCCAGTCCAGAAGAGGTTATGTAAAACAAGGGAGGCTAAATCCTCTGCTCACCAGAGGGTTCGCATTTTGCTTCGCAAAACAAGGAGGATTATATGAAAGCAGCATGTGGTCATGTATTTAAATATGGAGACAATGTCGATACAGATGTTATTATTCCGGCAAGATACTTAAATTCTTCAGATCCGAAAGAACTTGCAACACACTGTATGGAAGACATTGACAAGGACTTTGTGAAAAATGTAAAAGAGGGAGACATTATTGTAGCCAATAAGAATTTTGGCTGTGGATCTTCCAGAGAACATGCGCCGATTTCAATTAAAGCGGCAGGCGTAAGCTGTGTCATTGCAGAGACATTTGCGAGAATTTTTTACCGGAATGCGATCAACATCGGATTGCCGATCATCGAGTGCCCGGATGCGGCAAAAGAGATTGAAGCAGGCGATGAGGTGGAAGTGAACTTTGATACAGGTGTCATCACCGACAAGACAAAAGGAACTTCTTATCAGGGGCAGGCATTCCCGCCATTCATGCAGAAGATTATCGACTGCGAAGGTCTGGTCAACTATATCAATCAGAAATAATTTCAAAATACAATCAGAAGCAGGAGGACTGTTGCATAAACGATCAGGTTTGTGTGACGGTCTTTTTGTATGTTGCGAGGTGGCTGTAAAGATATTTCAGGCATTGCGGTTAAGCGAATGTTTTCAGATAATCGATATATTTTTTTGAGATTTTTACGTGGGTGTAGAGTTCGGCATATTCTCTTGGATTCAGCGTGTCTACATAGTTCTCCGGGAACTGCTTTGTCACACCGAATGTTTTTGCAAGATCGGCAGCTTTATTATAAGCAACGGCAGCACTGGCTTCGCTGGCATAGCTTCCGATTTTGTAATTGCCGTTAATATGGATAAAAACTTTATAATGCGTAGCACCGTTTTTCTCATAGCTGAAAACACCATGATAACGGTTGATGTTCAGAATGTTGGAATAACGGAAATCATGCGTATCACCGTTAAAAAACAGATAGTCTCTGCCGGTAACTGCATAGGGTTTGATCCCGTAGCGGGACAAAATGGAGTACTGCATGCCATAATCGCTTACAAATAAATGTCCCTGGCGTTTCTGGATGCGGTGGCCGGCATAATAAAACAGATCATCAATGTCAAATTTCAGTTCCATATCATCGGAAAGAAAATAACTGAAGTAGCCTTTGCGCAGATAAATAGGGTTATGAAAATACAGATGATTATCCCGGAAGTTTAAAAGACATACTGCTTTGTCAAAGGACAGATGGCGAATCTGACTGTGGATGTTAAAAAGTGTGACTGCTTCATTTTCCAAAAGGTTACAGGCTTCTAAATAGGCAGAGTGTGCATCTTCTTCCGATGAAAAACTGCCGAGACTGATGTGTTTTGTCTGGTATGTAATGTTCGCGCGATAATAGACGGTTCCGTCCTTTTTTTGGGCAGAATAAACTCCAGTTTGCATGTTATAGTTTTCCTTCCATAAAATGATTACTTTACACTTATGAGATGATATATGCTATTTTAACATGACAGAACAGGAAGAACAAGAAAATTATGGTGACTGTTCGCTCAGCAGAAAAACACTTGCTGTTTTGCTGTGTAAGAAAGTGATTCAGAATATGGTAAAAATATAAATTTGATATGCTATAAAATATTGTTTCGTAAGTAAGAATTTGGTATAATATTACAAAGTGATTTTCTGATCAAAATTGTAATTGGAATTTGAAAAGGGGAAAACTAACATGAGCGAAAGAACGAACGGAAAACAAAAGAAAAACGGAAAAGCAGGAGGCGTAAACTTACAGAGCCGGATGAGCCGAAAAGTCCTGATTCCTGTTATCTGTCTTGTGATTATTGCAATTATATCTGCTGTGATCGGACATCGGAATTTAAAGTCCATGTATCAGGCGAGCAATGAGATCACAAGTGTTTATATGACAAAAACAGCACAGTTGAATGAGATCTCAGACAAATTTAAGGAAATGGAGATCCTTGCTTACAGTATGTGTGTGACAAAGTCGACAAATGACCGTGCCAGTATGCTCGAACAGAGCGCAGCAACCAAGGAAGAGATCAATGGTCTGCTGGAACAGTTAGATCAGATGGCAGTGACAGAGGATGAGAAGAGCAGGGTGCAGAATATCACCGCTTATTATCAGGGCTTTACGGATGCATACCAGAAGGTGACGGACAGTATTGAGAATGGTAATAAGACACAGGCACAGGAATACTGTAATCTTGAACTTTTTAAAGCGGCAAATAAATTGAGTGATGAACTTGCGTCTTATATTGAATTTTACAATGCAGATGTAGACCGGGTGGTTGCAAACCAGAGTACGGTATATGACAGTGGAAATTATGCAAATCTGATCGTTATCGGACTTATTGTTGTGAGTCTGATCGCATCGTTGTATATAACGATCTTTAAAGTAGTTCGTCCGATCAGGAAGACGTCAAAGGAACTGAAAGTGATCGTCAAAGATATGCAGTCCGGTCATGCAGATCTGACAAAGCGTGTGACCGTAAAGGGAAATGATGAGATCGCAGAACTTGCATCCGGTATGAATGTGTTCCTTGACACCTTACAGGAAGTTCTCGGAAAAATCGCAACAAACTCCAATGCGATCGGAGATGTCGTCCAGAATGTCGGAAGGAGTGTGGAGACAGCCAATACGAATGCCTATGATGTATCTGCTGTTATGGAAGAACTTTCTGCAACGATGGAGGAGGTTTCTTCTTCCGCTGCAACCGTGACCGATAATATTTCAAATGTAAATGATGAAGTGATCAGCATTGCGGATGATTCGAAGGCAATGAATGATTATGCATCCACTATGCAGGAACGTGCCGAAGAGTTAAAACAGAAGGCAGTAAACAATCAGGAAAATACAAGCCGGATGATCGCCGGCATCATCGAGTCGCTGAAGTCAGCAATCGAGGAGAGTACCAGTGTCAGACATGTCAATGAACTGACGGAAGAAATCTTAAGCGTATCCAGCCAGACAAACCTTCTCGCGTTAAATGCTTCTATTGAGGCAGCAAGAGCAGGAGAGGCAGGAAAAGGATTTGCAGTTGTGGCAGATGAGATCCGGAAACTTGCAGATTCCACAAGAGAGACAGCGAATAATATCCAGAGTATCAACGCACAGGTCACAGATGCGGTGGAAAAGCTTTCTGACAGCGCAAACCAGCTTGTTACCTATATTGATGATACGATCATGCCGGATTATGACAGCTTCGTAAAAACAGGCGAGCAGTACCGGACCGATGCAACTTATGTCAATAGTACCATGGATCACTTCGAGGAGCGTGCAAACAGTCTGAAAGAGGTTGTCCTTGTGATGAAACAGTCAGTAGAGGATATTTCCACGGCGATTGAGGAGAGTGCGAAAGGAATCGCAAATGCTGCGGAAAATACCGATATCCTTGTAGAAAACATGGAAAAGGTCAAGAAGAAAATGGAGACAAACCAGCAGATCAGTGACCAGTTGAAAGCAGAATCAGATCGTTTTCAGGGGATTTCGGACAATTTAATGCTTTAATGCATTGACATGAGAGAACGTTTTATCTATAATGAGCGAAAGAGAGAAAAAGGATAAGAGGATTGTGAAAATGGAATTGATGTACACAAGCACCAGAAATGCAAATGAAAAAGTGACAGCTTCACAGGCTATTTTAAAAGGACTTGCAGAGGACGGAGGATTATTTGTTCCGGAACAGCTTCCGACATTGGATAAGACGGTAGATGAACTTGCAGGAATGACTTATCAGGAAACAGCTTATGAAGTTATGAAGAAGTTTTTGACAGACTTCACGGAGGAAGAATTAAAGAATTGTATCAATGCAGCTTATGACAGCAAGTTTGATACAGAAGAGATCGCACCATTGGTTCAGGCGGACGGAGCGTATTATCTGGAGTTGTTCCATGGCTCAACGATTGCTTTTAAAGATATGGCATTATCCATCCTGCCACATTTAATGATCACATCAGCGAGAAAGAATCAGGTGAAAAATGATATTGTAATCCTGACAGCTACTTCCGGGGATACCGGAAAAGCAGCATTAGCCGGATTCGCAGATGTAAAGGGAACAAAGATCATTGTATTTTATCCAAAGAACGGTGTCAGCCCAATTCAGGAAAAACAGATGGTGACACAGAAGGGCGATAATACATTTGTTGTAGGTATCCATGGTAACTTTGACCAGGCACAGACTGGTGTGAAGAAGATTTTTGGTGATAAAGAAATGGCAGCGGAATTAGCAGCTGCAGGTTATCAGTTCTCCTCCGCGAATTCCATCAATATTGGACGTCTGGTGCCACAGATTGTCTATTATGTATATGCATATGCAAAATTATATGCAAATGGTGTTATTGGAAAAGATGAGAGAATCAATGTCGTAGTTCCAACCGGTAACTTTGGTAATATTCTGGCAGCATTTTATGCGAAGAATATGGGAATCCCAATTGCAAAATTGATCTGTGCATCCAATGAGAATAAGGTTCTTTACGACTTTTTCACAACCGGAACTTATGATAAGAACAGAGAATTTATGCTGACAAGCTCTCCATCCATGGATATTCTGATTTCCAGTAACTTAGAGCGTCTGATTTACCGTATTGCCGGAAATGATGCTGCAAAGAATGCGGATTTCATGAAAGCATTAAATACAAACGGAAAGTATGAGATTACGCCTGCAATGAAAGAACAGCTTGCAGATTTCTATGGAAATTATACAAGTGAGGAAGAAACAGCAGAAGAGATCCGGAACTTATACGAAAAGACAGGTTATATTATTGATACTCATACAGCAGTTGCGACAGGTGTATATCATAAGTATTTAAAAGATACAAAGGATACGGACACCAAGACCGTGATCGCATCTACTGCAAGTCCGTTCAAGTTTACAAGAAGCGTGATGGATGCGATTGATAAGAAGTATGATGCAATGACAGATTTTGAACTTGTCGACGAACTGAGCAAAATTGGAAATGTTAAGATTCCAAATGCCATCGAAGAGATCCGTACCGCAGAGGTAAGACATAAGACCGTATGTGAAGTGGATGAGATGCCAAAGGTTGTAAAAGAATTTTTGAACGTGAAATGATCGTGCAGATTTTTAGCATTTGTATCTTATTAAAACGATAATAGAAAAAATAAGGCTGTCTGATAAAACTATCGGCAGCCTTATTTTTGTGACCTGAAAATTGATTTTCTATTGATACAATTCCATTATTATTTCTTCAATTCAAAAATGAAATTAACAACACCAAACGGATACATGACCTGAAGTAAATAAGATGAACTGGACAATTCAATCAATTCGTCAGAGACAACTTCAGGAGCCTCTAATGTTAATTCTTTTCCGAGTGTATTTGAAATATTCACATTATATAACCCATTATGAAGATTTAAAAAATCTTCCAGAGAAGCCTGAACGTATTCATCAAACTCTGTAAATTCCTCATTCACATATCTGGATGCAAAGCTGATACAGGTTGTCTCAGGCATGTCCAGATAAACTTTAGCGGATAAATCGCCATGGATCGCCTGTGAAACACAGTAATTTACAGGATACTCTTTGCATGGGTTAAAACACAGCGGAGTGAAATCATCCCCGATAAAACGCGTCAGATCATTGAACAGCAACCGCATATAGGAAGCATTGTATTCGTCTGCAGCCACATCGGTTGAATGGAAGAAATTTGCAAGGATCCGGTCAAGATCATCCTGTTTTTCGTTGCTGTAATCTAAATCCGTTAATTCATTTTCGGATTCATAATCCGCGATCAGTGTTTCCAGCTGCGTATTGGTAATATAACCTTCATCTACAAGTGTCTGTCCTAATAACAGAAAATCAGGATACTGTGTCTTGACAAGCTCATCGACCTGTTCCTGCGTCAGATATCCCTCGCGGACAGCCAGATCGCCAAACCGACAATCGTTATGTGTCTGTGAAATGATGACATTATCTACTTCATTTGCAGTCATATATCCCTTCATAATGGCGAGAGTGCCAAGCTTCATATGCTGGGAGGATTTTTTGCCAAGGGCACTGAGCAGCTGATCTTTTGTCACTACATTGTGAGATAATAGAAATGTTCCAAAAAACTGTGCGTACATATTTTATCTCCCTTCAAATCTTGAGGTAAGGATGCTGTGCAGCTGCTCTGGATTTAAAGGCTTCTGGATAAAATCCTTTGCGCCGGCTTCAATGGCGGAACGCAGCTGTGACTGTGTTCCGACAGAAGAAACGATAATGATCTCTGCGTCTTTGTCGAAATCAATAATTTCACGGATTGCTGCATTGCCATCTTTTACTGGCATAACGATATCAAGAAACGATAAATCAGGCTTTTCCTTTTTATAGATATCAATTGCATCCTGTCCGTTGGATGCCTCGAAAAAAGTTGGTGTACCATATTTTGAAATAAAATCTTTTAACTGCTTTCGTGCAAGTATGGAATCATCACTAATAAGAATTTTTGCATTGTCTAGTCTCATAGTAAATCCCCTTTTCCTAATTTGTTTATAGAACCTATTTTACACTAAAAAAAATTCGCATGCAATTGTAATATGCAAAAATAATGTTGTTTTTTCCCGAAAAAATGCAAAATAGGAATAGATTTTGTCCTTGAAACTTAAGGTTGGAGAGATTATAATGAGTACATCTTTGTAAAATTATGTAAGATCAGAAATGGAAAGGGTAAAATAAGATGGATGTAATGCTTGTATTTGATGCTGTGGTTGCATTGTTTGGTGCCTATATGATAGGGTCAGCGCTTCATATGAAGAAGAGTGGCAGGATTAATTCCATGGTGCTGGCACAGGAAGAGTTAAAAAAAGTGAAAGATACAAAGGGATTCATTGAATTTTTGTATTGGCGGGAGATGTTGTTTGGTGCGCTGGTATTGATCGTTGGTTTTCTTGGAGTCTTAAATGAGACCGTTATGCCGATTGGAAAAGCAAGTATCCTGGAAGTGATCATTTTCCTTGCAGCTTTCATCTGGTTTCAGAATTCATTGGCGAAAGCGAGAGAAAAGTTTTTACATTTATAATATGAGTTACATAAAAAACAGTTGTCATGGAAACAGACCGGAACCGGTAATATCCGGTGTGTTCCCAGTGGCAACTGTTTTCTTATTTTAACGTTCCTCCATAGGAACATAAGCTTTTCGTTCGCCAACATTCTTGTATGCAGGACGCATGATCTTGCCACTGTGTGCCACTTCCTCAAGACGGTGTGCACTCCAGCCGGAGATTCGTGCAATGGCAAAAATCGGTGTGTAAAGTTCTACCGGGAGTCCTAACATGCTGTAGGCGAAGCCGCTGTAAAAGTCAACGTTTGGACTGACACCCTTGTAGATCTTACGTTCTTTTGCAATGATCTCAGGGGCAAGCCGCTCGACCGTTGCATAGAGTTTGAATTCTTTTTCATAGCCCTTTTCTTCGGAGAGTTTTTCTACGAAAGAGCGGAAAATAACAGCTCGTGGATCGGAAAGTGAGTAAACCGCATGTCCCATACCATAAATTAGACCAGCGTGGTCGAATGCTTCTTTATGCAACAATTTTGTCAGATAATCTGCAATCTCATCCTCGTTTGACCAGTCTTTCACCTGTTTTTTCATATCATCAAACATTTTTACAACTTTGATATTGGCACCACCGTGTTTCGGTCCTTTTAAGGAACCTAAAGAGGCTGCAATCGCGGAATAGGTATCGGTTCCGGAGGAAGATACCAGATGCGTGGTGAATGTGGAGTTGTTACCACCACCGTGCTCCATATGCAAGATCAGGGCGGTATCTAACAATTTCGCTTCCAGTGGTGTGAATTTACTGTCAGCGCGGAGAATATGTAAAATATTTTCTGCAGTAGAATATTCTTCTTTTGGAGGATGGATAAATAAGCTGGCACCATCGTGATAATGCTTATATGCCTGATAACCGTAAACAGAAAGCAATGGGAATAAACTGATCAACTGAAGACATTGTCTCAATACATTTGGAAGAGAAATATCATCCGCCCTGTCATCGTAGGAGTAAAGTGTCAACACACTCCGCGCAAGGGTGTTCATCATATCCCTGCTTGGCGCTTTCATGATGATGTCACGTACAAAACTGGTAGGCAGTGTGCGGTATTTGCTCAGCATGTTAGTGAATTCTTTTAGTTCGTCTTTTGTTGGAAGACTGCCAAACAGAAGAAGATAGGTACATTCCTCAAATCCGAAATGGCTGTTCTCGTCAATTCCGGCAATAATATCTTTTACATTATAGCCGCGGTAATAGAGTTCGCCGTCTGCTGGATGGGATACTCCGTCCACGATCTTTGTCGAACATACATCAGAAATCTCGGTCAGTCCAACGAGCACACCTTTACCGTTTATGTCACGCAGCCCGCGTTTTACGTCGTATTTGCTATATAATTCCGGATCAATGACAGAACATTTGGCACTTAACTCAGACAGATGCTCTAACTCCGGTGTTATCTCACAAAATGGATTATTTTTTGTCATTTAAAGCCCTCCTTCAATTTATCACGTTAACTTATAATAGCATATGTACTAAAATTAATACAAGAAAATTGTTCCAAATTTAAAAAAATTTAAAAAATTTTTAGAAAAAGTTTACATATAAACATGAAACTTCTTAATTATTCCTATACTTTCAGGAGATATTAGATTACAATAAAAAATGTAAATAATATGTCGTTTGTTGGAAAAAACAGTATAAAAATGGAAAAACAGGAGTTTGACAGGATGGAAGCGGAAGAGTTAATAAAAGCAGCTATGGAGGCAAAGGAGCATGCGTATGTCCCATATTCCCATTTTCGGGTTGGAGCGGCACTTCTAACAAAAAGCGGTAAGGTTTATCAGGGATGCAATATTGAAAACGCAGGATATTCTCCGACAAACTGTGCGGAGCGTACAGCATTTTTTAAGGCAGTCTATGAGGGAGAGCGTGAGTTTGCAGCAATTGCGATCAATGGAGATGGAGACGATTATCTGTATCCGTGCGGTGTGTGCAGACAGGTCATGGCAGAATTCTGCGAGCCGGATACGTTTCGAATTTTTGTTTCCAAAAAGAATGGAGAATATCGGGAGTATACGCTTGGGGAATTGTTTCCGGGTGCATTCACAAAGGACGATATAGAAAAAGCCAGAGTTTACTAGGTGGAACATGTTTTTGCCATTTTGTCAATGGATAAAACTACAAGAAAATAGTAGTAATTTTGGTAGTATTTTTTACGTTCCGGCATTAATTTTTGCTTGTGAATCAGGGAACATTAAAGTATAATAAGACTATCAAAAAACAGCCTGGGATGTGCGACACCCTACTATTTTGAACCTACATTTACTTTAAACGGGATTCCAACATTTTCAATTGGATGCCAGGCCTCAGTAATTCGCTACGGCGGCGGGGGAAGGCAAAAGCTTGATTGAGGTTACCCACCTAGCGTTGGCTAGGAGTCAAAATTGTAGGAAACGGCATTTTGGGTATTACAAAAGATAGAATGTACGAAAGAATTTATAAAGTACAGAAGAAGTTTTGAAGACACAAAAGCGTTCACAAGACACAGAAGATTTATAGTGAGGTACAAAAGATTCCGAAAGTACAAAAGCATTTTTGAGACACAAAAGAATCATAAAAGTACCAATGAAGATAGAAGATACACACGAGAATAAAACAGAAGATACAAAAGCGAGAAGCTGCTTTCTTAGAAAGCAGCTTCTTTTTAGGTAGTGCGTGAGGGGGAAAGTGCGTTTGAAAAGAAAAATCGGACTGCTTGTCATTTTGTTACTCATATTGTGCGGCATGCTATTGGCAGGAACGAATAAAGGGTATCATAAAGACGTTTATTCAGAGCATTATGTTCCGGTAGAAGAGGTGCAGGATGAACTGTCTTTTTCTATATATAAGGAGATGGACTGGGAGCAGATATTGTTACAGAAACAGGAGTATCTGACAAAAAAGGCTGCCAGCGAAATTTTAGAGTTTCTTGGATTAAAGGATTACATACAACTTCCAGAGAAAAGTGAGAACGCTGCGCTAGACCGCGGGGAGTGGAACGCTGTTTATACAGAAATCCTTGCTTATCTCGATGATGAAAAAACAGTTACAACACAGGATCTGTTGCTGATGGATGTGATTGAATCGGACAGCGGATGCATTCTGGTCACAAATGAGGGGGATTATCCATCAAAGTTTGGACAACATTTTCTCACAGCATGGGATAATTACCGATTGTATTTGCTAGATGGTAAATGTGTTGGAATTGCGGGAATCAGTGGAGAGGAAGCAGAGGTATATAATACTTATATCAAGGCTGTCGAAGATGGAACACTTACTTTTTTATCCGGTGGTGCAGAATATGAGATTACAATGGATGCATCGGAAAAAGATGTGACAGAAGGCGTGGCGGATCTTGTTTTTTCAAATGGAAAGCTCCAGATCGTGCGAAAAAAAGAACAGGAGATCGGTGGAAAATTATTGTCCTATGATGAAAATACGATAGAGATTGAAGGCTATGGAAGAATCTCCCATACCGGGAAGATCCCGGTTTATGAACTTTTAGAAGGGGAAGATGTCACGGAGAGTTCGATTTCGAAAGTGGTTCTCGGAAACATGGAAGTATCCTATGTGATCGGGGAAGAAGAAGTCTGTGCAATTTTGATCAGGACACCGGCAGTAATCGAAAATATCCGGGTTCTGTTACTGGCAGACGATGGTGGAAAATTCCGCTCCGCAGTTTATCTGAAAGCAGATGTTGATGCAAGTATTAAGTTTGGTGAAACTGTGTCGGACTATGCGGCGGGAACGCTGCTTGATGTAAGTACATGGTTTACAGAACGTGATGATACATTTTCCATTCAGCCTGCAACGGAAAATGGGAAGATTTTTCTGTGTGATGAAGCGGGAAATACCATCTCAAACGGATATTCCGGCAGTGTGGAGGTGCGCCGTTACGAGGAGGGCTACACCGTTGTGAACAGTGTTCCGTTTGAAACTTATCTTACCGCAGTGGTTCCAAGTGAGATGCCATCTACCTATGAAAAAGAGGCATTAAAGGCGCAGGCAGTCTGTGCGAGAAGCTATGCCTATATTCAGCTTATGAGGGCAGATCTGGCGGCTTTCGGAGCGCATATCAACGACAGTACGTCCTATCAGGTTTATAATAAAGTAGAGGCGGGCGAGGCATCCAGACAGGCGGTGGAGGAGACAAAACATGAGGTAATGACTTATGCGGACGAAGTAATCGAAGCATATTATTTCTCGACGTCTATGGGTTACACGGACACCGCAGAGGTATGGAATCCGGAAGAGATGGAAAACTATGGGTACCTGAAAAAAGTATGCTTAAATACGCCGGAGACAGATATTGATCTGTCAGATGAGAAAACATTTTTAGATTATATCCGGAAACCACAGACAGGATTTGACAGTGAGATCAAGTATTATCGCTGGAGTGCACAGGCGGATTTTAACGGAAAAGAAGCCGGAATCCGGCAAATTTTGGAAAACAGGCATTCCATTTCTCCAAGGAACGTGATATATTATGAATCTAATGGTAAAAATGAGACGGACTCCATGGCAGATTTTGGAAAGCTGAAAGGCATCGAAGTGGAGAAACGGAGTGCGTCAGGTTCCATCCTGACGTTACGGCTTTCCTATGAACATGGTATGGTAAAAGTTTTTTCCGAGTATAATATTCGTAAAGTACTAGGACTTGGCGCGGCAAACATTGCGTATCAGGATGGAAGTGAGAGTGCTGAGGTGACGATTCTGCCAAGTGCGTTTGCCAGTCTTGTGAACGAAGCAGACGAAACATACACTCTATATGGCGGAGGTTACGGACACGGACTTGGCATGAGCCAGAATGGTGCCAATGGTCTGGCAAAAACCGGGATGAATTATCAAGATATTTTGCATTTCTTCTATAAAGATGTCTCGATTACCAGTCTGACAGAAAAAAGTGAATTTGCGAATCAGGATGATGAATAAATTGCAGTAACAATGGAGGAAAGAAAATTGATTTGGAAGATTATCGGAAACGGAAAATCTTTTTTTGATAAATGTAAGCGGGATAAGATCAATGCATATTCTGCCCAGTCGGCATTTTTTATTATATTATCGACAATTCCATTTTTGATGGTGTTTTCTTCCCTTCTTCAATACACACCGATCACGGAGGGGACTTTGTTAAAAATGTATCAGACTGCATTGCCAGATTACATTTCAGCTTTTTTGATTTCAATCACGGATGAAGTATATAACCGTTCGGTTGGAATCATCTCCATTACGGCGATCGTGGCAATCTGGTCTGCTGCCAAGGGAATCCAGTATATGACAGATGGACTGAATTCGGTCAATGACCTGGAGGAAAACCGAAACTGGTTTGTGTTAAGACTCTGGGCAATCGTCTATACGATCGTATTTTTGTTTGCAGTTGTATTTACACTGGTTGTCCTGGTCTTTGGAAATACGCTGCATGATCTTGCGGTAGAGTATATTCCGCTATTGCAGAGTCTGACGGATCTGATCGTAAGACTTCGTGGCTTTGTGCTTTTTGGAATTTTATTTGTATTTTTTGATATTATTTTTACCATGCTGCCAAACAAAAAACTGACGTTTAAAAGCCAGATTCCGGGCGCAGCGATCTGCGCGGTGGCGTGGTATGTGTTTTCGTTTGCTTTGTCCATTTATGTGGATTACTTTAATGGATTTTCTATGTATGGCAGTCTGACAACCATCGCATTGATCATGCTCTGGCTTTATTTTTGCATGTATATTATGATGATGAGTGCAGAAGTGAACGTGATCTTCAATGAAAGTTTCCGCAAATGGCTTAAGCGTGACCGGACAAAGAAAAAAAGGGGTTGAGTTTTAGAAAACCCTGTGATAGAATAGCAATTGAATTTGATGCTGATCATGGGCATCAGAAATAGGAAAAGGCTGTGAATGTGTCAGTAGAGCACTATACTTTTTAAAGAGAGAGCGGGTCACTGGCTGAGAGCCAGCTTAAGGTAAGATAGGAATCGAATTTCACACAGGAGCCGCATTTGTGAACGCAGGAGATCTTGTAAATAGCAGATGACGCCTGATACACGTTACGTATCTACAAAGTGCTTTTCTTCGGATAAAGAAGAGAAGAATCAGGGTGGTACCGCGGAATCATTCGTCCCTACTAAGGGAGGATGGTTCCTTTTTTATGTCCTGAAAGATGTTTATGAAAAAGGAGAAATGAAAATGAAAGACAAATTGCAGCAGATCAGAGAGAAAGCAATTGCAGAGATCGAGGGATCTGACGGATTAGAGCGTCTGAACGAAGTCAGACAGGCAGTGCTTGGCAAAAAAGGTGAACTTACAGCAGTATTAAAAGGAATGAAAGATGTAGCACCTGAAGACAGACCAAAAGTAGGACAGTGGGTAAACGATACACGTTCTGCAATCGAGACAATTCTCGAAGAGAAAATGAAAAAATTAGAGGCAGATGCCTTAAAGAAAAGATATGAAGCAGAGAAAATCGATGTTACGATGCCGGCAGTGAAGCATGAAAAAGGAAATCTTCATCCTGTCACACAGGTTCGAAACCAGTTGATCGACATCTTCGCATCCATGGGATTCGAGGTTTATGAAGGTGCAGAGATTGAGACAGATTACTATAACTTCACAGCATTAAACACACCACAGGATCACCCGGCAAGAGATATGCAGGATACCTTCTATCTTTCACCGGAATTCCTGCTTCGTACACAGACATCCGCAGGACAGATCCACGTTATGGAAGCAAAGAAACCACCGATCAAGGTCATTTCCCCTGGTAAAGTATTCCGCTCGGATGATGATGCGACACATTCCCCAATGTTCACACAGATGGAAGGTCTTGTTGTAGATAAGGGAATCACACTTTGTGATTTAAAGGGAATGTTAGATGAACTTGTGAAGAAGATTTTTGGCAAAGAGACAACAACACGTCTCCGTCCGTCTTACTTCCCATTTACAGAACCATCTGTAGAAGTAGATGTAAGCTGTTTCCAGTGTGGCGGATGCGGCTGTAAGCTCTGCAAAGGCACCGGATGGATCGAAGTCTTGGGTGCAGGTGTTGTTAACAATAAAGTTTTAGAGGGTTGTGGAATTGATACCAATGAGTACAGTGGCTTTGCATTCGGTATCGGTATTGAGCGTATCGCAATGTTAAAATATGGTATCAACAACATCAAATTACTGTTTGAGTCCGATATGCGTGTATTAAAACAGATCGATGACTAAGACAAACAGATAGAGATAAAAGAAAAGGAGACTTATCATGTTAGCACCATTAAGCTGGTTAAAAGATTATGTAGATATAGATGTTACTCCAAAGGAGTTAGAGGAAAAACTTTTTTCCTGTGGATTTGAAGTTGAGGAACTGATTGAAGTTGGAAAAGATGTAAGCGGCGTTGTTGTAGGTCTGGTTGAGACATGCGAGCCAATTCCTGACACACACTTAAGCTTATGTCAGGTAAATGCCGGTGAGCACGGAACCTTCCAGATCTGCTGTGGAGCAGACAATGTCCATGCAGGCGGCAAATTCCCACTCGCACTCGTAGGCGCAACAGTTTATGCAACTGCAAAAGACCATGTCACGATCGAAGGTGTGATGACAATTAAAAAAGGCAAGCTCCGCGGATATGAATCCTTTGGTATGCTTTGTTCCGGAACAGAGCTTGGATTAAACGAAGATTTATATCCGGGCGCAGGATACAACGGATTACTTGTGTTACCGGAAGATGCCAGAGTTGGAGCAGACGTAAAACCGATCCTTGGAATGGATGACTGGATTTTTGACATTGCGATCACCGCAAACCGTCCTGACTGCCAGAGTATTTACGGTATCGCAAGAGAAGTAGCAGCCGTTCTCGGAAAAGAATGCAAAGAGCCTGCACTTGATTTCACAGAGACAGATGTAAAGAAGGATTTCCATGTAACTGTTTCTGCGAAAGATCTCTGCCCGAGATATATCGCACACTATGTTCATGATGTTGAGATCAAGGAATCTCCTGCATGGATGAGAAGAAGACTGGCATTAGTCGGAATCGGTGGTATCTCCAATATCGTAGATATCACAAACTACGTCCTAAAAGAGTTAGGTCAGCCGATGCATGCATTCGACTATGCATATTTAGAGGGTGACGAGATTAATGTCAGACGTGCAGATGATGGCGAGAAGATCACAACATTAGACGAAAAAGAATTTGAATTAAATAATTCAAATCTTGTCATCTGTGACGGTAAAAAACCGGTTGCACTGGCAGGTATTATGGGTGGTTTGAATTCTGAAATCCAGGACACCACAAAAGAAGTGATGTTCGAGGCTGCAAAATTTGCCCGCGACAACATCCGTAAAAGCTCCAGGGCACTGGGACAGTCCTCTGATTCCAGCGCAATGTATGCAAAGGGTGTTTACGAATACACAACTGTTATGGCAATGAAACGTGCTCTTCATTTAGTAGAGGAGTTAGGCTGTGGTAAAGTTTCTTCCACACACATTGAAGTGTCTACCGGAAACTCCATCGAGCCAAAAGAGATGAAAGTAAGTGTAAAACGTGTCAATGGGGTTCTTGGAATCGAAGTCCCAGATGCTGACATCGTTCGTATTCTTACTGCTTTAAATTTTGCACCGGTCATCAACGGTGATGAGCTGACATTGCAGATTCCTGCTTACCGTGAAGATATGGATTCTTACCCGGATGTGGCGGAGGAAGTGATCCGTATGTATGGCTATGAGCATGTAATCCCAACCTTTATGCCGACTGCGAAAGTGACATTAGGTGGATTAAACTTAAAACAGAAGACAGAACTTAAAATCAAACGTGCACTCTGTGCAGCAGGAGCTTATGAGGGAATTCATTACTCCTTCTTCTCACCGTCTGATCTGGATCTGTTAAGACTGCCGGAAGATGCAAAAGAGAGACATGCAATCCGTCTGATCAATCCAATTAATATTGATCTTTCACTGATGAGAACTACACTTGCACCGCAGATGATCCATGCGATGGCAAGAAACCAGAAAAAAGCAATTTTAGAGGGAAGAATCTTCGAACTTGGAAATGTATTTATTCCAAAAGATCTCCCACTTACGGAGTATCCGGATGAGAGAGAGACACTGTGCGTTGGATTATTTGGCGAGAAGGAATCTTTCTACACATTAAAAGGATTTGCAGAGACGGTTGCAGATGCACTGAATATTACATTCACATACGAGGCAGCCGAGAATACATTCCTTCATCCATATCAGACAGCAGAGATTTTCTGTGAGGGTGAGAAAGTCGGATATCTTGGAAAGGTTTCTTACGAGATCATGGATGAACTTGATATGCGTGTACCGGCTTACGTCATGGAGATTGATCTTGCATCCCTGAAAAAATGGTATGGAAAAGAGCAGATCTTTACTCCGTTGCCAAAATATGCAGAAGAAAAACGTGATTTCGCATTTGTGGTAGACAAAAACATCACCTGTGCGCAGATTGAAAATGGTATCAAAGAGGCCTGCGATTATGTCACAGATGTAACATTATTCGATGTCTACGAAGGAATCCAGCTTGGACCGGATAAGAAGAGCATGGCATTCTCAGTTGTATTTACTCCGGCTGACGAAGAATTCACAACGGAAAGAGTGGAAGGTTTTGTCAAGAAAATCTTAAAGAACTTAGAGAAAACACTTGATATCAGGCTTCGTGCATAATATGATAGAAACATGGCAAAGAGTCGCAGCAGCGGCTCTTTGTTATGTACAGAAAATGCTAATAGATGGAGAACAATCATGGATGTAAAAGATTTTTATTATGATCTTCCACAGGAACTCATTGCACAGGATCCATTGGAGGATCGTTCCAGCTCCAGACTGATGGTTTTAGATAAGATCACAGGAGAAGTGGAACACAGACATTTTAAGGATATTACAGAGTATTTAAGACCGGGCGACTGCCTTGTCATTAATAACACAAAGGTAATCCCGGCACGTCTTTATGGCGTGAAGGAAGGTACCGAGGCCAAAATCGAAATCCTTCTCTTAAAAAGAAAAGAAAATGATATCTGGGAAACACTCGTAAAACCGGGAAAGAAATGCAAGATCGGAACGAAAATTGTTTTCGGCGAAGGGATTTTGACCGGTGAAGTTGTCGATATTGTAGAGGAAGGCAACCGGCTCATCCAGTTCCATTATGAAGGGATTTTCGAAGAGATATTAGACCGGCTTGGCCAGATGCCGCTGCCACCGTACATTACACATCAGCTTCAGGATAAGAACCGTTACCAGACAGTCTATGCCAAATATGACGGATCCGCTGCAGCTCCGACAGCAGGGCTTCATTTCACACCGGAATTGTTGCAGCAGGTGCGTGACATGGGGGTAGAAATTGCGGAAGTAACACTGCATGTCGGACTTGGAACGTTCCGTCCGGTCAAGGAAACAGATGTGTTAAAGCATCATATGCATTCTGAATTTTATAAAATCGAACAGTCAGAAGCGGATAAGATCAATAAAGCGAAAAAAGAAGGCCACCGTGTCATTGCAGTGGGAACAACAAGCACCAGAACTTTAGAGTCTGCTGCGGACGAGAATGGTTTCCTCACAGAAAAAAGCGGATGGACAGAAATTTTTATTTATCCGGGATATCAGTTCAAAGTCATCGATGCACTGATCACTAATTTCCATCTGCCGGAATCCACACTGGTAATGCTTGTATCCGCACTTGCCGGAAGAGAACATGTACTGGCAGCCTATGAGACCGCAGTAGAAGAAAAATATCGTTTTTTCAGTTTTGGCGATGCGATGTTTATTGTAGACCGGGAGTCTTAAAACTACTTGTAATCGCAAAGAACTTGTTATACAATTATCTTAAATATTTCATGAAGGAGAAGTGAGGTATGGAGGAGCGGAGAAAGCATAAGAGACTTGATCTGGAAGTCATGGTTGAATTAGAACGATTAGATGAAGAAAGCGTGACCACTTTGAAATATGTCCATGTCGAGGTGACAGATATTTCAAGAAGCGGTCTCGGATTTAAGTCGAAGGCAGATCTTGAGATTGGGAGCTATTACGATACAAGGATTCAGATCTGGACGAAAGAAGTTGTGGATGCTGTTATTGAAATCGTCCGGAGAGATGCTTTGCCGGAGGGCGGTTATAAATATGGATGCAGGTTTATTGGGATGACGGATACTGACGCACTCAAGATAGATATTTACCAGATATTTAATGATCTGTAAAAGAACCGGGGATCCGATACTACAATGCAGGAGTATATCGCTATGTCGTTTCAAAAAATAAAATCATCTACATCACGGTGTTTTGATATCAGCACAGCAGCATTGCATATCATTGCAATGCTGTTCATGCTGATGGATCACCTTTGGGCAACACTTCTTCCGGCGCAGGAATGGCTGACCTGTGTTGGCAGGATCGCATTTCCGATTTTTGCATTTATGTCGGTAGAAGGTTATTTTCATACCCATAATTTCAAAAAGTACTTATTGCGAATGCTGGTTTTTGCAGTGATCTCAGAGATACCGTTCGATCTGATGTATGGCGGAACATGGTTTTATCCGGTCCACCAGAATGTGATCTGGACGTTTATCCTTGGTCTTTTAGGAATCCATATAATGGAAACAGTACGAAAGAAAAAGAAAACACCTGTTTTTGTACTGACAGCCATACTGGTTACGATTGCCGGAGGTTTACTTGGAACACTGACAATGGTGGATTACTATGGAATCGGTGTACTGACAGTTTTTATTTTTTACTTTTTCCACGGACGCAAATGGTGGTGTCTGCTTGGTCAAATTGCTGCTCTTTATTGGGTAAATGTGGAATTGCTTGGCGGATTAATGTATCCGGTTCGTTTGTTCGGTATGGAGTTTGAACTCTGCCAGCAGGGGCTTGCATTGCTTGCATTAGTGCCAATCTGGCTTTACAGAGGACGACAGGGATATCACAGCAAACCATTCCAGTATTTCTGCTATGCATTCTATCCGGTCCACATGCTCATTCTGGTGCTGATACTGGGCTTTGTGAACCGGTGATCTGTCTAATGTTGACTGGTCAGGAGAATATTTTTAATTTGTTGTCTCCCGGCGGATAAGGATAGGTGTAATTTGTTTATGGATCGGTTCTGCCAGCGGAACTGGTTTTCTCTTTTTACGTTCTTCCATCTGCTGCACTAATAATTCCATGGAGGTGTGTGCGATCACATCGATTTGCTGTCCAATGGTTGTGATCGGCAAAATAGCTTCACTGGCAATCGGAGAGTTGTCAAACCCTACCAGTTCATATGTGTCAGGGAGACATCCATATTTTTGAAAGATTAGATTCAGGAACATATTTGCATAGGTGTCGTTCGCAAGAAAGACACCTTTTTTTTGACCGGGATATTTTTCATCGATATCAGCAAAGATGATTTTCATTTGTGAAAAGAGCTCCTGATAAGAATCTCCACACACATTAAGATTTAATTCATAAGGCACATGATGTTCTTTACAAATGTCTTCAAATGCACGAATTCTGTTGTAGGCAGGAATAATCTTTGGCACATCTGCATTAATATGAATCAGCACATCACAATGGTCACGGATCAAAAGTGATGCAGCCTGCAGAGCTCCCATATAATTATCAGTTGTGACACTGCAGATATGTTCTGCCTCACGTTCAATTGCTATGACAGGAATCTGATAAGAAGCAAGCTTTTCGGAAGAAAGCGTATGGCTTAATACGATCAGGCCTTCGATCTGATAAGACATCAATTCTTCAATATACTGCTCCTCCTCATCTGGTCCGTTATCACTGACAAAAACAAGAAATTTATAATGATAATCACGGTAGCTGGAAAGAAGCTGGGTTAACATTTCTGAGTAGTAGTGAAGGTAAAGATTTGGTACGATAATCCCGATAAATTCACTTTTCCCATTTGCGAGCACCTTTGCGAGTTTGTTCTTTTTATATCCTAAATCCTCAAGAGCCTGAGATATTTTTTCCTGATTTTCAAGTGTCAGTGAATCCGGATGATTAAAATATCTTGAAATTGTAGTTTTGGAAAAATGCGTGTATTCTGCAATGTCAGCAAATGTCACTTGTTTTTTCGCCATAAGTATCTGTCTCCTTTACGCATTGTCTATTGTATTTATCAGTATGTTAAAATATGAATCGTTTCGTTACAGTTTCATATTACACATAGTATAGCAATTAAGTTCTGGAATATCAATAAAAAAATAACTGGTTACGTAACTGGTTACTTTAACTTAAAAAAGTGTTGACATCTATTGGAAAATAGGTTATTATCCAATTATAAAGTAACCGGTTACTTTACCGATTATACAACAAGACTAAATGGAGGAATAGTGTATGAAAAGAGGGTTGAAACCAAAAAAGTCTACAGGCAGACAAACGCTTGTAAGTAAAGTTTCCTATGTCAAAAGAAACTGGCAGCTGTATGTGTTTTTCCTGATGCCGGCATTGGTGTTAACAATTATATTTAAGTATCTTCCGATGGGTGGGCTGCTCATCGCATTCGAAGATTATAATGTGATCAAAGGTGTTTTTGGAAGTCCCTGGGTAGGGCTGGAATACTTCAAACGGTTTTTATCCTCACCGGATTTTATGAGTTATCTGTTAAACACATTAAAACTCAGCATTTATGGACTGCTTTGGGGTTTTCCGATTCCAATTATCCTGGCATTATTACTGAACCGGATCCGTAAGCAAGGTATAAAAAAGAAAATACAGCTTTTAATCTATGCACCTAACTTTATTTCCGTTATCGTACTCTGTGGTATGGTTCGTATGTTTCTTTCACCGGTAGGTCCGCTGAATAAACTGATCGGTTCCGATGCCAACTGGATGACTATGCCGGCAGCATTTCGTACCATTTACATAGCCAGCGGAATCTGGCAGACAGCCGGATGGGCATCCATTATGTATACTGCAGCACTTGCCAATGCAAGTAAGGATCTGGAAGAGGCAGCAGTGGTGGATGGAGCAAATATCCTGCAGCAGATCTGGTATGTACAGCTTCCGGCTATTAAAAACATCATTGTGATCCAGTTTATCCTTCAGGCCGGAAATATTATGAGCATTGGTTTTGAAAAAGCATATGCACTGCAGACAGATATGAACCTTCCTGCATCTGAGATTCTTTCTACTTATGTATACAGAATCGGTCTTCTGAATGGAGACTATGGATATTCTACAGCAGTGGGGCTGTTTAATTCAGTGATCAATGTAATTCTTTTGATCTTTGTAAACTGGGTAGTCAAGAAACTGAATGACGGAGAGGGATTATAGGAGGTGCTGTTATGGCAAAAGCAAAGAAAAAGAAATATTCGGCATCTGACAAAGCCATTTTAGGAATCGGATACGTACTTCTGGGTGCATTTGTACTTTCCATTCTGGTTCCGCTTTTATTAATCCCCATTGTCCAGCGGATCGGAAAACGAAATGTGGCTTTGTACGGCGGTGCCGGAATGGGTATTGCCGGACAGCTCGTCCTGATCTTATTTGCGGAGAAATCCATGGGCATCATGTACCTGGGCCTGAT
>ERZ773107.158-NODE-158-length-73136-cov-14.562130_pt1 | contig 73136 bp, 86 predicted proteins | sample MGYA00580571_ERZ773107 | MGnify/ENA primary metagenome ERZ773107 (study PRJEB29015, sample SAMEA2737843) | human gut metagenome | biome: human gut; feature: human-associated habitat; material: faeces | place: China | collected 2012 ... | reverse complement strand
AGATAAATGCTCACATTCTTCATTTTCTCATTTCCCAGTCTGTAACCTGCACCCTTTACGATTGCAGCGACACCGGATGAACAATCTGCCTCACACGCAATCGTGATTTGTGCAGGGTCGTAATTCGATGCCTTGAGATGCTCCCAAAATGTGTATCTCTCTGACTGGTCATATCCGATTTTATTGTTGACTGCTGCTGCCTTTGCCATGCTCGCAATCATTTTTCTGACCTTTGCATCCGGATGACGGAGGACACATTTCCACGGTCTGTTATACCAATTTATAACCCTCCACTCTGTGCCTGTCTGGTCTCCTGCTTTTCCTCCTCTGTATCTGTTATTTTCATCATGTCCGCAATTTGAAATCATTTGTTTTCCTCCTTGTCAAATTCTTCTGTGTTCCTGTCCGTCATGTCTCCCATGAGTGCCGGACAATGTTCCTCAAGTTCTGTGTACACAATCAACCCGCAAATCAGTAACGGAATACCGACCCATAAAATCGCACATCCCAATGAAAGAATGAACCATACTACCACCGACATTCTTTCCGCAAATTCGTCATCCGGATAATAATATTCGTCATAGTAAAGCTCCTGTTCCTTTTTGCTTGCCCTGTCGACCCAAATGTAAAACGCTGTCATCGCTAAAAATACGACGACCGCACCCACAACGTACACAATCCCGATTGTCCTTGCGTTCTGCATGAAAAAGTCTATGATTTTACTCATTGACCTCACCTGCCTCACCGCTCACAAGCGTCTGCATCGCTTTGTTGCTCTCAAGCATCTTTTTCATTCTCTCAAGTGCCTCGTCGACCATCATTGAAAAAGCCTCAAAAGAAATCACTCTTGCAAGCCACGCAAACCTTGTGACAAACATGTCATATACATAACGCAGCTTGATTTGACCTGTACCGCCTCCCAGTTCCTTTTCTGCCTTTGTGACTGCATAAAGCAACCACTCTCTCACTTTGTTCAACTGCTTGTCTGACGGCATTTTCACGAAAACATATATTGCATATCCTCCCGCTGCTAATACCGCAATCAGACCCACAATCACAAACCAATTCTCGACGATGTATTTCATCCTTGTACCTCCTCGTCATCCTGTTCCGGTTCGTCATTGTGTTGTATTTCTCCGTTTGACTTTGTTCCCTTGACCGTTTTCACGGACTTAATGAGTGCCATTGCACCGCCCTCGACTGATAGAAAACGGAATACATTCTCAATCAGTGTCGACGGTTCTGAACCCATCCGCAAAAACACAAATATCATCACGACTGTAAAGATAAATGCTGCAAGAATCAAAGTGAATACAACACGTTTCATGAACAGACCGGACACCTTTTTGTCATGTCTCTCTTTTCGCTCCCTTATCCGGTACATTCTTTTCAGATGCCGGATTCTGATGCGTCGTTCCTGTTCTGTCATTCTCATGTATTGCCTCTTTTCTGTGAGGTTGATTCTTGCCCGTTTCCCGCCCTCCTGTTATCGGTCGGAATGCTGTTCTCCGTCCAGTCTCTTGTGATAACTCTTGAGTGACTGTTCCACAATGACAACACGGTCTCTCAATGATTTCATCTCCTCACGGTTCTCTCTCGATTCCCGTTTGATGTCTTTGAGGTCGTCTGCGATGTTCTCAAGTTTCATCATCACCATTGTGTCGGTTGTTGCTCTCTGTTCCGCATCTTCCTGTGTGTCCTTTTTCTCATTTCTCTGCTTTGAGCAGATACCGAAAAAAATCGCAAACGCAACAGATACTCCGGAGAGCAACAGGGAAATTTCAATCGTCAACGGCGTTCTCCTTTCCGAACTCTGTCGCCTCGATGTCGTCGGTGTCGCAGTATTTCCGCATGTGGTATTCGAGAACATCCATCTCCCTGTCTGTTTCCTCTACCTCCTGCCGGAGTTCCGCTCTGACCGCCTCCTCGATTTTCGACTGTTCAATGATTGTTTGCTGCTTTTTCACGATTGTGGATAGAGTTTCCGTCACATCACACAATCGTGAGATTATTTCAAGCGGACTCATTCTGTATCACCGCCGGAGAATGTTTCTCCTGTGATATATTCATATTCATCCGCTGAAATACTACCCTTTGTGACACGCTCTGCAATCTGTTTTTTTGTGAGAGTGCCTTTTTTATACATTCTTTTGAGACTTTCAACAAGCATTTTCATACTAAATCAACCCCTCCTCAATCAACTGCTGTGTGTATTCGTCGATGACTGCATCTTTCTGAAACTGTGTCACTGATTCGACAATTCCGGATGTGTTCTCCTCGACGACTGATTTCATGAGAGCCATGTTCTCATATTCCTCAACTGTCATTTCTTTCTCGTCGTACTGCCATTCGGTCACGGTCTGTATCTTTCCGTCTGCTCCCTCAACCTCTTTCTCCACCTGCTCGATGTTCTTACGCAGATAGACCGTTGACGGAGACGATGTCCTGTCGATTTCCTCCGGACGTTCCGGCTGTGTTCCTGTCACCTTTTTCCAGTCTGTCATGTTGCTCATTCTCCTTTCTGCTATGCTTTGAAACTATCCTCTTGAGTTTCTTGACATTGATTTTCGGTTTGATGTATTCAATGTAATAGTGGTATGTGTCCGTGTGTTTGAACAATCCCATATATGACAACATCACCGATGCGTTATACCATGAGATTTTATCCTGTTTTGAGATGTGGTTCGCCTTGCGTCTCGCACTCTCGATGTTTGATTTCCGGATAGTTGTCCGGTCATGGTGAAATTGAAATCCCATAAAATCAAGCATACGCCCCTTTGTGACCCGCTTTCTGTTCTCGTCAAGCACTGGTTTCCCGTCTTTCATCACCGGATATTCAAATCTAAACACCTGCCAGTCGCCTTTTATCTCAAGGTCAAGGTTGTCGTTCAGATATGTCTCGATTGCCCTGTGCATTTTATGCAGTTTCTTTTTGCTCTTACCCAGTATCACCATGTCATCCATGTATCGCATGTAATGTTCTGCATGGAGTTCCTCCTTGATGTAGTGGTCAAGTGCTTTCAAGTAAAAATTGCCGAACCATTGTGATGTAAAATATCCCAACGGAACGCCTTTTCGCATCTCCTCAATAATTATTTTCAGTTCCTCGAACATCGCTCCGGCGATGCCGATTTCCCTCAAGACCTCCAACGCTCCGGAGATGTCGTCAAATGCTATGCACCCGACAAGCGTTTTCGTCTGTTCTGCATCAATCTCAACACCTGCATCCGTCAAAATCTTTGCAACGAGTGCTATTTTGTCATGTTCAATCAGTATGCAGAGTAATCTATAAAACCGTTTATCCCGAATTACTGCTTTGAGTTTTCTCTTGAGGATTCTCCGGTTTATGGATTCAAAGAAATGGTGTACATCCATCTTGAGAACAAAGAACTTTTTCCCGTCGTATGAATCAAGCCATTTCCGCATGTACTTTTTCCCGTAATGAACGCCCCTGCCCGGTATGCTCCCGCAGGAAAATTCATACAATCCATTCATCACAATCGGTTTGAACTGACCTATTGCACAATGATGAATAACCTGCTCATATTTGTAATGCGGTTTCAATATACGGCGTGTTTTCTTGCTGCTGCTCTCGTTGATGATGCTCGGTTTGTGATAGTCCGGAATGAACAACTCCTCTGTCAACATCTTTTTCAAGAGTTCTGTGTGTTCATCGAGATTCTCTAATACCTCCCGCACATCATTCCTGTTCTTTTTCTTTTTGGATGCATTTATAAAACGCTGTTTTATGTAGTCGTCTTGCAACATTGGTTCATATAGGTTGTTGTAACTTCTCATATAGTATTTTCTTATCTCCTATCGGTTTTTGTGCGGATGCTTACTCAACCGACCCTATATCCGGAATGATTTTCGCCTTGTGGCGTGGGATATAGGCTGCATTTGATTAAACGCTCCGATATGAGAAGAAATTGGACGCACCGATGTTCCAGTTCGCATTGCCCGCAGAATTGTTCAAATTCAAGTAATCCGCACCGCAATAATCGCCATTGTTACAGTTACCGCCGACAAGGGCGACCGCAGGGAGCAGGAACACCGCCCGACACCGCACCCTATATCCCTATATTCATTTTTCTAAAAACGACCACACCGCCTAACGGCGGGAATAGCGGAGGCGTTCCCCCTCCGTTCCTCCCCCTGCTGCTTACGCAGCGATAGGCTGTTCTAAGAAAACGGACGCACCGACGCTCCAGTACGCAGAGCCCGCAGAAGAGTACAAATACAAGTAATCCGCACCGCAATAATCGCCATCGTTACAGACACCGCCGACAAGGGCGACCGCAGTTATTCCGGCGTTCCACCAAAAATAGTCACATGTGTATGTGCTACTGCTGCCACCTATTGAATTGACAATGCGTCCGAATCTGCTTGACTTCGTTCCTTTCTGCCAACCGCTGCCGGATGATGCGAATGTGATTCCGACCTTTTCAAAGTCCTTTCCGGTCAGATTGTATGGAGGTGTCATTTTCGCAAGAATTTCTCCTCCGACCATCAACAGACCGTTGATTCTATCCCAACGGTTGCCCCACCATTTTTCAATGTAGAACACTTTGACCTCATGTGTCGTGTCCTTATAACCGAAAAACTGTCCTTTGTTTGTCAATGTTCCGGTCGCAAGGTGTCCGTAGTTCTGTGATGCGTCGTTCACATATCCGGATGTCTGCCCCTGTCCGAACGCTGTCTGTGAATTGTCTGTCTTTGACATAATCTTGAGCATACAATCCAACAAGTTTCTTTTGCTCCATGAGCCGATGTTCCAACCGTTGCCGTTCGCTTTTGCTCTTGTAATTTCTGTCGATGCGTTTGTATTGTACATGAGCGTCTGTCCTGCAAGAGAACGGATGCGTGTTCCGTCGTATGAACCACCGAACATCGGATAATAGAGTTTATCCGCATGTGAGCCGTCCTCTCTTACATACGCATCGTCGTTGTACGATTCATCATACTGGACGTTTGAAATAATCATGTACTCATAGTTTCCGACTTCAAACTGTGAGAGCCAAATTTTGCCCTTGTCACCGCTGCCATCGAAAACACTCATTGCATTTCCTCCGTATGCCGTGTTTGCGACATCGGATGCCGTTGTTCCGTCCGCTTTCTTTGTGTGGTCGTTCGGGTCAAGTTTATAATCTTCTGTACCGTCATATCTGACCATTGCCGGATAGTTGTTCTTTACAAAAAAGACATCTCCCCAGTCTCCGAAATCAAATGCTCCGGTTGAATAGTTCATCGCAGCAGGTGTCATTCCCACCGCATCGAAAAGGTATGTGCAGCGTGTCGCCGGATTGCTGTCATTTTTATTGATTTTCAGTCCGTAACGCTTTGCTCCCTTTACTCTTACATCCTCCCCGACTGCTGCCAGTATTGCGTTTGTATTCGCATAGGTTCGGTCGAGTGTTTCTTTGTCTGCTACTTTTACAATTACGTCTCCGCTTGCCATGTGTTAAGCCTCCCTTACAACAATATTTCCGTCGGTCATTCCAATCTCACACGCTTTCCCTGTGACAGAATCAATCACGACATTCATTCCGGCAGCTATGCCGTCACACGCCTTTGCTGCCTGTTCTGCTTTGCTCGCTGCTGATTCCGCTTTCTTGACCGCTGCATCCACTTTCGCCTCTGCCTCTGTCTGCGATTCTGCATCCCTTACCTGTGACGCTAAAATATAGCCATATCCCGCCAGTCTGTAATATTCTTTACCTTTTTTCGATGTCACCTTTGTCGTTTCGACCGTGACCTCCTCGCCATAAGATACCGAACCGCACACTCTCCCGCTTTCATCGGGTTCACTTCTGATTCTCAACACGCCTTTTGAAATCGGTGTTACTTTCTTGTAAGTCATGCTCAAGCCTCCCTTATCGTCAAAATCCCGTCCTCAATCGAGAGAACGCAGGTCTTTTTTGTTACTGTGTCAACCATAGTGTTGAGACCGTCCACAATGCCCTCACACGCCTTTGCTCCTGCGGTTGCGGATGCTGCTGCATCGCTTGCCGTCTTTGCTGCACTGTTTGCACTGTTGGTCGCCTCCGTCATGTTCTTGCTGAAATTGTTCACGGTGTTCATGTACCCCTGTGTCAATTCCAGTATTTCCTCATAACGTGCATTATTGACGATAATCGGCAAATCAAAGAATTTGTTTTTACCATCTCCCTGTCTGACTAAATAATGACCGGATGTGTCAATTTCAACTCCGACCTCTCTTTCCTTTAGAATCAGTGTGTCCTCAACCGCTTTCCAGTCTGCCGTTGTTCCGGTGCATGGTCTGATTGCTGCCATCTGTTCAACCTCCTTTGCCCCGTGATTATGGAATATATCACACAATCACGTTTTTGTGTTCGTTTCGCCGTCTGTTTCCAGTATCGTGGAATTATACTGCTAATTGTCTGGAGGTCGGCGTTCCTCCGTCGAAATCAACGCCCTCATTTGCCCGTCTGACCTGTGGCGTTGCTCCATCAATGAAAATCGGTGTCACGGTTCGCAGGTATGGTGTTTCACCGTCACAATCAAGATACATGCTCGAATATAAAGCCTCGGCACGGTTGAAATAGTCCTGCACACTCTCAAGGATTTTCTCTGCGGATGCAAGCAGGGAATTTTGAATCGTGTCATCAATATCCTTTTTGTCCTGTTCAACCTGTTTCTTTGCCTCCTCGACTGCCGACTGCATCTGTGACACTTCCTGTCGAATCTGCGTCGCCGTGTTCAAAGTCGCCTCAAGCTGCTCTTGATTCTGCAACGCATCCTCTGCCCTGTCTGTGACCTCTTTGCAGTCCTTTGTCGCCTGTTTGGTCGCTGCGGTCGCATCCCCGGCGTTTTTGACTGCCTGTGATGTGTCCTGCTGCCTCTGTTTCTCCTGTTGGATGCGGGTGTTCTCATTTTCCTGTCGGCTCTTTTCCGCTGCTGCTCTTTCACTCTCTGCCTTTACCCTTGCATTTTCTGCCGTCACCCTTGCCGATTCTGCTTTCTTGACTGCTGCATCCGTGTTCTCAATGGTCTCAATATGCCCCTTGATTCTGTTCTCAAGTTCTGTGAACTCATTTGATGACAGGATTGCATTTTCATCCCTCTGTGACTTCTCAATCTCCATCGTGAACGATGCAGATGTGATAATCTGTGAATCATCACTTGTCCGGATTTCAATGTCACAATATGCCGTTCCGGAGGCTGCAAGTGCTTGATTTGTCAGTTCGACCGTCACATCCGAACCGGAATATGTACATGTGTTGTACACATGTTTCCCGTCCGGCTTTGCAATATTGATGACCGCTCTCGAACCTGTCGGGATTGTGTACGGTTCACCGTTATTGAGTAGTTTTGCAACGATGAATCGTGTTGCCTTGTCTCCCTGCTTTGCAGATACTAAATATCTTTTTGTGTCTCCGGACATCTCAAGATTGATGTTCGTCGTCAATTTCGTCAACGCTGCCATGCTCTCACCTCCTCTCGGCGTTTACTGCTTATTCTTCCGGATTCTCCGGATGTTCCTCCTCAGTCTGCTCCGGTTCGGTTCTCAAGGTTCTCTTTGCTGCTTTTTTCGCCTTTTCAAGTTCCTCGTCTTTTTCTGCCATCATTGCATTTGTTGAGTTTATGAGTTCAATTTTTGCCTCACTCCTCACCTCTGCCAGTACGGAAGAAAGAACGCCGTCCATGATGCAGGGAGGCAACGCATGTTTTGTCTGTATTGCCTCCATAGCGTTGAGGATTTCTCCCTTTGCACATTCGATTCTCACTGCGATAGGTACATTCACGATTATTCCTCCTTTGCTGTCTGTGTTGCTGCCTGTGCTGCAAGTAACATGTCAAGTTTCTTGTCGATGCTCTGCAAGAGTTCCGTGTTTGTTTCCTCTGCGGTTTCTCTTGTCACAACTTCTGCTGTCTCGTTTGGTCTTGATGTGCTTTCCGCATCATCCGGAAACTTGAACTCCGGCTCTGCTGCCTGTTTGACTTCCTCTGTTTGAATATTTTCGTCATTCATCTGCATTGTTTTTCCTCCTGTTTTATCCGTTACTCCACGCACCCGAAATCAAAATTCCATTCTTGAATGTCAATGTTGCTGTTGACCATTTTGACAATGTTCCGTCGCTACTTACTGCTAAAGGTTGCTTGAATGTCAATGTTCCATTGATTGCCCCATCTTCAAAACTCACGTTTCTCAATTTATAATAGTGCATGTTAATGTCTGCCCCTGCATGTAGCATATTCGCCTCATAATTGTTGCACTGTTGTGTGCAGTACGCCCATTTCATCATGTATGAACTGCCGTTTGCACTTTCCTTGTTCGCCCATGACATATATGCCGTGTCATATTCTATATCAAACACAAGTCCTCTCTGACTGTCATTCCCTATCATGGTGTTTGTTCCGATTTTTCCGACATATTTTCCGTCACGATAGAAATGTTCACCGTTGTAATCGAATCGTGTTCTTTTTGTGTTGTCTGTGATAGTTCCTGTGTACATCGTGATTCCTGTCGAATCAAACTGCATGTACGAACTGCCTTTGTTGAATGCAATTCGGACATTGTATGCGTTCTGTGTGATTAGTGTTCCGAAATCATCGCTGTTCACTTTTTTGTTGACCTCGGAGGTTATTTCCTCCGCAGTCACTTGAATCTTTGCATCCGCATACAATGAATACAGTCCTAATACCTCAATATCCGTGATATACACGGGTGCGTTCTGTGTGTATGCGTAAATGTAAATATATTTCGTTCCCTCTGATACCGTGATTTCACGTTCAATCGTCGTGAACTCTTTGCTCTTTAACATTCCGGAGGATGTCGTTGAATAACTCCCCAACGCCCCCACCTGCACCCTTGCCGTTCTTTCGTACCCTGCTGCTGTTGCTGCCTTATATCTCACACGATATGTTCCCGCAGGTATTTTCCCTAAATTCTGCCGTATATAGGAACTGCTTGAGGATGTTTTCAGTATTTTTGCAACCGTACCCAAACCGGACACATCCATCACGGAGTTGTTTGTCTCGTCGTTGTTGTACCAATTATCATCAAACCCGTTTGAAAAATCTCCATTCACAACATAGTTGTGCATTGAGTTTTCCTCAACATGTTTTACCTCTTGAGAAATCTCCTCTTTTGTGGCTTTTATCAAGGAATCCATCTGCACGGATGTATAATAATTTTTCAGAGTGTAGGCAACACCCGCCTCGACTGCCTTTTTCGATGCCGTGATTTTGGTTTCAATCTCCTCCGTGGTCGAATAGTTCTCAAGGACTTTCTTTGTTGCCCTGTTGGAGATTGAGATTGCCTCCTCGGTCGCTGCTGCTGTCTCCTCTTTCTGAATCTCTGCAAATGTCTTTCTCGCATTTGAAATCTCAACCGTATTCTTTTTCGGTGTCTCCGGATATTCCGTGATTTTGACAATCCTCTGTTTTTCTTTCGTTCTGGTTTTCTTTGACACAAGTGTGACCGTGTCTCCGATTCCGTACGAAAGAATGTCTTTGTATTTTTCTGACGCTTTCGCAAGGTCGACCACCTCCGCAGTATATGCCTTGTATGGTCGTGACATTTCCTCAATCTTTGCCGTCGCATCCTCAATCAGACTTGTGGTGTTGGTGTATCGCTCATCTTTCCACACATACGCCTTGATTTTGGAACTATACTGAAAATTGTCGATGTAATCTTTTCCGGTCAACCATTCCGGCGTAATGCCGTCCTTGCCTATCGGATAGATTCTTGTATAAAAATCATAGGTGTCGGATTTCAAAGATATTTTCCGGAGGTTCAATCCCTCCATGAAATAACACCCTCTGTCACTTCCTATCCTGTCATAAATGTCGATTGTCTTTGTCAGTGAGTGAATGATGCACTCACAACGGTATGTCGTGAGGCACTTTTGCAGGACATCCCATGCCGTGACACTCTCCTGCTCGTCAATGGTTCTTTTCTTTGTGACTGTGCATGTTCCGACATGCCACCCCGTACCCTCGAACGCAAACTCAAGACACGCTTTGATTGTCTGTTCATCCGATTCAAACCCATACGGGAACGCCGTTCCCTCCAATTCCTCCACATTGAGGACGGCGGTGTATTTGTTGAACTGTTCCCCTTTTTCGACTGCTTTGAGAACAAATTCGTCCGTTTTAGTACGTATATAATATTCTTCTTTGAGCAGGTCAACCAACGCTCCCGATGCAGGATAGTCAAACGTCAATTCCTTATCTCCGGAATCCAGTGTCGTGGTGATTGCCCTATCCTTGAATCCGGACAGTGTTCCGATTCTTTTCTTTTTATCATCAAAAATCTGCAACGCTCTCACCTCCTAAATCCACATCGGAGTGTATCTGACCGTCACTCTTGCCTTTGCGTTGGAGAATATGAGTGCCGTTTCTCCTGCCTTTAATACCGGAAATTCCCACAAATCCACCTTGTCAAATGCGTTCGCCCCGTCTATCGTCACAAGTCCGGTTTTTGCATCTATCACAACCGTTTTTCCTGCTGCAAGGCTCTCAACAACGATGTCCTCTCCCAGTCCGGTGATTGTGTAATTCGTCAAGGTGCTTTTTGCATATACCTCCACAACGCACGGAGTGTCTCTTGTACCCACTTTATAGAACGATGCGGAGGTTTTCCCGTCGAATGTGATTGAGAGGTCGTCATCGACGAAAAAGCCGTCAAATTCCACGTTTACGACGTACCTCTGTTTCACATTCTTTTTCTCATAGTCATTTGATGTGATGAACCCGATATATGTTCCTTTGTAGCCGTCAAGTTCCAACCTGCACGGCTTTGTGAAATTCATCATAAATTCTGACGCAGAACGGATGATGCTGTTCCTGTCCTTGCCCTTGAAATAGATTGACAGTTTCAAATGACCCATCTGAACATCTGTCTCAAGTTCTGTCGGGAGTGTTGCCCCCGACAACCATTCATAATTATTCATGATTGAGGGAGGCTGCACATCGGCGGTCAACTGTTTTGCGTTGTACACTCTGATGTCTGTTCCGTTTATCTTCATCGCCTTGTTTTACCTCCCTTTCCTTTTGTCTGTGACCATCTGTGCATCAACCCTCGACACGGTTCTGCTTGCAACCTCGTCTCCGTCGATGTATGTGTGATTCGTCACATACACAATATTTGATTTTTGGACTGCATCCAGTTTCTTGTCGAGGATGTTGTTCAATTTGTTATAAAATTCCGCAAGTGGCAAGATTGCCTCGTCACCCGCCTCGCCTCCTACCATGAGGCTGTTGCCATTGATTCCGAACACGGTCGGATTTGTCATGATACCGCCGGATTTATACCACTGAATCGAGAATGACGGAAGTGAACCCTTTCCTCCGATTCCGTATGGTGCTTTCCCTCCGCTCACGCTAATATGAGGCAGGTTCAAGTGTGGCAATGACCATCTGAAATTGAATGCCGATTTGATTCTCGACAATGCACCTGTCACCGCTCCGTGTGCGGATTCCATCTTTGAGGAAAATGATGACTTGATATTTTCCATCGCAGATGATGCGGTTGATTTTGCACTTGCTAATTTGCTTGAGAACGCCGATTTGATGCTGTCGAGTTTTCCACCCGTCAGAGTGTTCGCCGTACTCATGAGAGAGTTCATTGTGTCCTTTACGCCTGTGAACGTAGCAGACACGATTCCCTTGATTCCACCGCCTTTTTCACTGTATGCGGATTTCATGTGGTCGAGTTTTGTTGACACATTGGACTTTGCTGTTTCCATGAGGGAGGTCGCTTTGTCCTTTATATTCGTGAAATCAGTCGACCATTTTGATTTTATCTCCGAAACTTTTGAAGAGAATCCGGATTTGATTTCCGTCAATTTATTCGTTGCATTGTTTTTCCATTCCGTCATTTTTGTCGTGACGGTGGTTTTCATATTCTCCCAACCTGTCGAGACATTGGACTTGATGTCTGAAACCTTTGTCGAAAAATTTGACTTGATTTCATTCAGTTTGTTCGATGCGTTGGTTTTCCATTCCGTCATTTTTGTCGTGACGGTAGTTTTCATATTTTCCCAACCATCGGAAACCTTTGTTTTGATTTCCGATGTCTTTTCAGAGAATTTTGATTTGATTTCAGAGAGTTTTCCTCCGGATAAATTATCAACGAATGTGAATCCTGCTGAATAATATCCTTTGATTCCCTCCCATCCGGCAGCGACAACGCCCTTGATACCGCCTCCGTTTTCTTCATAGGCGGTTTTCATGTTCCCCAGTTTTTCCTTTGCCGTTTCGGTCGCTGCCGACATGACATTATGAACTGTGTCCTTTACGCCGTTGAATACTTTCGAGGCTGCTTGTCCTATGGTGCTGTTTTTTATGCTGTCACCGATTTCCTTGACCTTATTTGTGACCGCCTCTTTCGCTTTCGCGAACGCTCCCGTGATGGTCTCTTTGATTGCATTGAATTTTTCCTTGATGTTGCCCCATAATTCGGACAGTTTTTCCTTGACCGTATCCCAGTTTTTGTATAAGGCGACACCTGCTGCAATCAGTCCGGCAATCAATGTCACAATCAGAATAATCGGACACAAGTTCATGACTGCGTTCAATGCGGTCTGTGCTGCCGTCATTCCTCCTGTTGTTGCTGTGGCTGCTGTTGTGGCTGCCGTATGTGCTGCCGTGGCTGCTGTTCCTGCCGTATCTGCTGCCGTTCCCGCTGCCGTGGCTGCTGTCTTTGCCGTAATCTTTGCGATTATCTTTGCAGCTCCGGACGCAAATTTCTGTCCGGTCGTTACCGTGTCGGAGATTCCCTTTGCCACTTTTCCGAATCCGATTGACAACGGACCGATAGCAGCAACCACAAGACCAACTTTGAGGACTGTTTCTTGTTGTGCCGGAGAGAGCGACGTAAACCATTTTGTCAACTCTTGAATCTTTCCGGTCAATTTTTCAATCATAGGTGCTGCGGATGTCTGTGCTGTGGATGCCAGTGTCGACAACGCCAGTTTTGCGTTGTTCATTGCAACCTTTGCATTGTCAATCGGGTCGAGTGTTCCGTTGTAGGTGTCCTCGACTGTTGAACCGTATTCCTCCATTGATGACGAAAGACTGGTGAGGTCAATTCTGTTCTCACGAATTGCCTTTGTCATTTCCGCAGCACCTTTTTTTCCGAACAATTCCGTTGCAATCTGCATCGCCTCGGTCTCTGTCTTTGCGTTCTTGATGCTGCCGATAGTATCTGACAACGCCTCGTCCATTGATTTTCCCTCTGATGTGGCGTTCTGTAATGCTTTTTTCAGACCCGCCATTGCTTGAGTTGAATCAACACCGTTTGCGTCGAATTGAGCCATTAAATTGATTGCTTGAGGCAACGACAATCCCATTTCTTTGAATTGTGCGTTGTTGTCGAGGACATATCCCTCTAATGTATCAACAGAGATTCCTGTTTCCTGTGCCTTTGCCGTGAGCAATCCTAACAGGTTTCCTGTCTGTGATGCATCGACGTTCCACGCTTTCATGATTTTGTCAACTTGGTCAACTGACTGTGTGACGTTTGTTCCGTTGATTGATGCAAACTGTACGAACTGCTTTGATGTCTTTTCAAGTTCTGTTCCTGTTGTGTGAAATCTTGTGTTGACTTCTCCGATTGCCTCGCCTACCGTTGACATATCCTCCGGCATTGTTCCGAAAACATTATCCGCAGACTTTGTCAACCCCTCAAGTGCCTTTCCGGTTGCTCCGGTCTTTGTTACTATGGTGTCATAACCCTCGTCGAGTTCCGTGAATGCTTTGATTGATGCTGCACCAATGCCCGCAATTCCGGCAGAGACAACCGACATTTTCTTTCCGAAACTCTCCATCTTTGTTCCTGCCGTATCGCAAGCAGTCGCAAATTTTTCAAGTTTATTGTCTTTTAATTGCTCATTAACATTTTTCAGTTCTGCCTCCATATTCATGAGGGCAGTCTTTGACTTTTCTGTCTTTACTGTCTGATTTGCAAGAGCCGTCTCTGTTTTCCCGATTGCCGTTTCATTTGCCTTGTACTCCTGTTCGAGTTTGTCTAATTCCTCTTTTAAAGCTTTTGACTGCTCGGAGTTCTTCCCCGTCTCCTCTGTCGACTTTGCATAGGCTTCTTTCGCAGCGTCAATCTTTCCCTTGAGTTCCTCCTGCTTTGTTTTCTGTTCTGACAGTTTCTTTGTCAACTTTTCCTGTTGCTCACTATTTAACTGCACAATGCCTTTCTGCACCGTGATTTTTTGAGTGAGCGATTCGGCTTTTGCCTTGAGGCTGTCTGTTTCCGAACCGAACAACTTTGCTTTCGTTGCTGCCGTCGTATATTCCGCAGACAGGACTTTCATTTGTGCTGCTGCCGATTTCATTTGTGACTGGTAATCACTTGAATTTGCAGAAATTTTGACGCTTGTATAAGCCATTCGGTCGCCTCCTCTCTTACTGATTTTCGTTGATTGTGTCTAATTCAAAACGCAAGTATTCCAACAACGTGACAATGTTTTCTTTCATGCACTGACTGTATGAGTTTTTCAAAAGCCGAATCGCAATTTTTACAACACGGTCGACAATCTCCCCGCAGACTTTCCATTGATTTTCCTCCGGTTCTTCCAGTTCGTCCTCATATCCGTTTTCACGGTCGTATTCGTCAAATGCGGACTTTTCTTTCTCCACCTGTTCAACCTCGACAATGTTCAATAGTTTCTCTGCAATTATGTTCTGCATCACAAAATGAACCGTCTTGATTGCCGTTAGAAAATCAATCGCATCAATCTCCCCGATTTCCGCAAGTGTCAATTCATTCTCGAACAACTCCTGCATTATCTTTGTATTAAAAAACATCACTCCGGAAATCTTTTCCGTGCTGTTTTTCTCCATGAGACTGACATATTTTTTGTACTGCTCCACTGTTATGGAGTTGATAAAATATCTTTTCCCGCTGCAAGTGACCTCTATTTCCGGTATCACTTGCCACTCTGAAAATTTTTCTCTATCTTCTCCATGCGTTTGGTGAGTTCTTCCCCGATTCCTGCGTCAATGAACTGGAACTCAAGAATCAAACCTGCTGCATCCAGTCCGGTCTCCGGATTCTTTAATTCCTCAACGGTGAACTGGTCTCCGTATGCTTTGCAGACAAACATCTCCATTATTTCAATGTCCTGTTTTGTATATCTCGGATGTGTGTCAATCTGCTCCGCAATATCGAGATACTCCGTGTATGTATCAATCGACATTTTCGGCATTGTGAACTCTTTGTTGCTGATGATGATTTTTCTTTTCATGGTTTATCCTCCTGTTATATATCCCTTGTTACGCTGCTGCGTCGTTCTTTTCCTGCACCTTTGAAAACCAACTCTTGATTGCTTCTGCTGCCTTTGTGTTCTCTTTCACAAGATTTGATTCATCGACCGAAATCTCATACGCATTGTCAAGACTTCTCTCGTAGAATGAACCCTTGATGCTCTTTGTTGTCGGAGACAATTTGCCCTCTTTTGTGCTTGCCTCCTCACTGATTCCCTCTGCAAACTTTCCGGCGTATAACCATTTGAAATCATACTTTCCGTTCAGTTTTCTCTCACGCCATCCGACAGCGACCTCCGGTGCTTTGTCGTCGGCTGTCTTAATGAGGAAACCGTTCTCGTATAACTGCCCGAATAAAATCTGTCTGTCCTGTGGTGCAAGTGCATTGACCTCAAGTTCGACCTCTGTTCCCTCGTATGAGTTGATGACCTCCTCCGTTCCGTCATCGGAGTAAATCTTTTCAGAAGTCCATTTTTCATCAACTTTCGCTTTGATTGCTCTTGCCAGTTTCACCGGAGTTCCCGCAACATATCCTGTTGCATCATTCTGTGTGATTTTTGCGATGTAGAAATCCCTGCAACCGCATGTTCTACTTCTGACAATCTGTGATACTGTTTCGCTTAATGGTGTTACTGTTTCAGTCATGTCTATTCCTCCATTTCATAAAATTTTGAAAATCTCTGTGCTTTCATATAGATTCCGTCCTCCGGTTTGGAATCGTCTCCGTTCCTGCCCTCAAACGAAAAGTCTTTTTCTTTCATGAGTTTCTTGATTTCCCTCGCAAGTTCAACCTCGTCACTCTCTGAAAAAATAGTGACCTGCAATGACAGCGTCACTCCCTCCGCATCATCATCTGAAAAGTTCTCGTCGACTTCTCCCAAATCCCACAAGGTCACATGTGTTTTATGGATGTTCTTGTCATACCACCCTTGCATGACAGTGATTCCCCTGTCTGAAATCTGCTGCAACGCACCCGATGCGTCTTTTATGATGTCCGGACTGTTCACGCTATCACCTCATTTCATTGTGTTATCTAAATAGGATTGATACTCCTGTTCTGCGATTTTTTGCAGTTCCGCATCTGCCTCACGCCCTGTCGCATAGATAAATTCTTGAGGCGGTCTGTAAATAGTTCCCCAGTTAATGAATTTCACATAAAAGTGTTCACTATTATCCGACTTTTCCCATCCGACATCCGCTGACGCTCCGGTGTCTTTCACCTTGACCGCCCCCAGTGGAACGCTGTCCGCTGCATGTGATGTGACCGATGATTTTGAGCCGAATCCTCGACCGCTCAACTTTATATCTGCCGATTTTGGAATCTTCCCCGACATAATGCGTTTCACGACGGGTTCACCCTGCTCAACAATCTTTTTGTTGACCGCTCGGATGTCCTCGTCGCTTGCTGCATCCTCAAACGCTTTCACAAGTTCCTGCAATCCTTGAAATTCCATTTCAATTTTCATCGCATCCCTCCGGTGTCAGATTATGACACTATGCTCCCGCTCTACATTTCAACTGATATTTCCTGTCGTCTGTGAACATTGGAGACGCATCATATATCTTGAACTCAACGCCTTTGTACACCGCATGGAACTCTTTCAAGTTCAGTCGGATTTCTTCCATCTTGTCGCACGTTCGTGTCTCAAAAACGATTGTGTTTTCAAGTCCGGTCTGCAAGGCTGTGTATTTCTCATTTGTTCCCAAACTCTTGACCTCGCACCAACAGGAATAAAACTCCGTTTCCTCCTGCTGCCGTCTGCCATCAACAACGCTCGACACCTTGCGAATTATCTTGATTCTGCCTGTCATTGTGCTGCACCTCCGTATATTTCTTTCAAAAGCATTGAGGAGGCAGCAGAGGCAAGCAGTTTCGTGTCGCTCCGGTATTTGTCACGGTTGTCGTAGAGTTCTTTCACGGATATAAACGCAAGCAGCTTTTGACGGCTTGTGAGGCTGTACTGGTCGAAATTCGGAATCAGTTCCGTCATTTCCTGCATGGTCACATCAAACATCAATTCAAGGATTTCCATGTCGTCATCATAGTCGATGTGACAATATACCTTGCATGTGGCAATCAGACCGTCTCTGTATTTCTCTTTTTCTTCATCCGTCATGTTTCTCACCTGCTTTCAATAGCAGGACGGATTCACCGCCCTGCTGCTTTGTTACCCGTTGACAACCTCTGTGATTTCGCCCTTGATGACTGCATCTTTGTCAACCGCCTGTACATCGAAACGGTCACGAACCTTGAGACCTGTCATGTCCTTATCCCATAACCCCGCACCTTTGTCATTGAGGTCGATTGTCAGAACATTTCTGTCAAAAAGTGTGATAGCCTCTTTCAAGTCACCGCAGAAAACAGGATGCTTGTACCCGTCGATTGTATGACCATCGCTGTTCATAATCGGTGTGGACTTGAGTGTTTTCTTTGACAGCTTCACGATTCTGTATTCTCCGAAAAGCATCTTTCCCTTTGTCTGCTGTGTTGGGTCTTTCTGTAAAATATAATTTCCGTCTTTATCCTTTAACTTGTCGAGGTAGTTGAAACCGCTCTGATTTGTGATGACGATTGAGGATTCTGCAATCGCAGGGTCTAACTGCTCATTGAAAATGTCCTTGAGGCTGTCGAGGTTCTCCACTGTGACCTCTTTTCCCTTTGTCATTTCGTTGAGTACCTTGAGAATCATTGCGTTACGGGTTGCCTTTGTCTTTTTCGCAATCCATTTGTTGATGTACGCCATGATGTTGGCTGCTGTGTCCTCAAGCAGTTCGGCGGTCATCTTGAGGATTCCACCTTTTTTCTTGACCTTGTACTCAATCGGTAAAAATTCCGGCTCGTCCATCTCCGGAAAATCCGCAGCCTCATCCACGTTGTCGAACGGTGTTGATTCTGCATCAACCTCAATGTTTCGTGTTCCTGTCTTTGTCACAACTCCCTCAACATTGACATACTGCTCAAGGTTGTCGGATGAACGACGCAGTTCGATGATGTCTGTTCGGATGTCCTCCGGAATAGTCACGCCGATTCCGACCTCTCCCTCACTTCCTGCGGTTGTGTCGGATGTGAGTGCGTTCTTGTACACCTCAACATCTGCCTCGTCTGCCTCTCTGTGCAGGAATCCCGCTTTTACGATGTTGACGAACGCTTTCACAAGGTTCTTTTTGTCAACCTTTTTCTCACCGCCGACCTGCTTTGCAGTGCCTTTGTTGACCTTGTCCTCAATACCGCCCTGCTCGTCCTCGTCCAAATCATAGAGGAGGTCGAATCTGTTCTGTAACTCCTTGAGTTCTTCCTTTGCTGTCTTTGCCTTGTCGAGTTTTCCGTCGTTCACAAGGCTCTTGACTTCATTTTTCTTGTCGTTAATCTGTTTCAATAACTTCTGTAATTCCTTATTCATGACTTTCTGTCCTCCATTTCTTACATACCGTAAAGGTATAAATCATCGAGAATCTCCCGTTTTTCTGCCTCGATTCTCTGTTCCTCTGCCTGTGTTGCTGCACTGTTTCTCTTTTCCAGTTCTGCAAGCACCGCATCGACAATGTTTTCTTTTTCAGTTCTCTTGAGTGCCTCCGGAATATTGTTGTATTTCTCAAAATAGTCGGATGCACACGCTGCGACTGCTGCCTTTTCTTCGATTTCGACATTGAAATACTGCTGCATCTTCTTACTGTCGAACCATGTCTCATTGCTCATGAGGCTCTGAATCTTGTCTCTTGTGACACCCTCCTGCACATGTTCCATGTAAACGTCAAGGATTGAATCCTCGCAGAGATTCAACTGTTTTATTACTGCCTTGAAATCGTCTGCGTTGCCGTATGCCATGCACAACGGTTTGTGAATCATTGCTTGTGCCCCTGTTGCAAAATGCAGTTCGTCGCAAGCGAACATGATGACCGATGCGATAGATGCAGCCATTCCGTCGACATAGCCGACTTTGTGTCCGTCGTATCGTTTTAACTGGTTATAGATTGCCAGTCCTGCAAATACGTCTCCACCTCCGGAATTGAAATAAATATCAATGTCCTCATAGCCATCTAACTGGTTGAGAAAATCTGCGATGTCCTGCGGGCATCTGTCCTCCTCGTACCACATGGATTCCCATGTTGCCGATACAATGTCACCGTAGAAATACAAGGAACATCTGCTCTGTTCCTCGTCCTGCTCTAAATCCAAATAGCCGACATTTTCGACCTTTCCGCTGCGTTTATTCTTCTTTGTGAAATCAAAACGTCTCTTTGGCATGATTATTCACCTCCCTCCTGTTCATCCTCGTCCTCTGCCTCGTCGGTTTCGTCCGGTTCTGTTGCTGTGTCCGGCTGCTCTGTGTCCGGCTCTGTCTTTTCTTCCGGCTGCTCCGGTTCTTCGGTTTCATCCGGTTCGGATGCACCTTTCAAATATGCTGCTCCCGCCCTAGTCAACGGAACGATGTTGCCATTTGCAAGCAGAACATCGCCTCCCTCCGCATCTTCCATGTCGAGTTTACGTCTTGCCTCATTCGGTTTGATAATCATTCCCCCGACACCGTTTCTCAAATATTCCATCTGCGTTTTTGAATCAGTGCGGAACAATACCTTTTCGTTGAATTTGTAATAATATCCGTCGTCTGCATCTTCATCCGGCAGTATTTTGAAATTGATTTCCTCCTCATACTGCTTGATTATGAACAGTTCCGTGTCGACGTAGAATGATAACTGCTGCATTTCGCTGTTACTGTATGACGACTTTGAATAGTCGTTGATTTGATTCGGTTTCACCCCGAACGCTCCGGCGATTTGCAGTGCATTGTATTTTTTCAGTTCAAAGAACTGCGAATCTGTCAGTTTGATGTCGAGAGGTGTGAGTTTCATCCCCAACGGAACAGGCAGGATTTTTCCTGTATTCTTCGCCCCGCTGCCGAACTCCTCAAACGACTTGACAAGTGCTGTTTTCGCTTTTTCGTTCAGTTCTCCGGTATATTCAAGAGTTGCCTTTGCTGTCAGACCGCTCTCATACAAGTTATTCATGAACGCCTGTGATTCGGATGCACCCGCAACCGTGTCTCTCAATATCTGCTGCACTGGTAGTCCTGTGATTCCGTCAAAACTGAATGATGTTTTGAAGTGCATGACCTCGTCTGTACTGAACACATATTGACGACCGGATGTCGGGTCTGTGTAGACATACCACAAACGCCCAACTCCTGCGAATATTCCTGCATCGTCAACGACTATCTGCACACAATTTGACTGCATAACCCACAAATCAACGATTTTGATTTCACCGCCGTATTTCTTGCGGTCAAACTTCTTTCTTATGTACACATAGGCGTTTCCGTAATGGTTGCGGTTGATTTCAACCGTGTTCCAGAATGTCGTTGGTGTCATAAACGGATTCGGTCTTTTTGAGAGCAGCTTTGATGTGTCCGTCGCCTCTGCCTCAATGATTCCCTTGTCCGTTTTCTGATAATATTTGATAGGCATTTTCGCAAGGGTCTCCGACAGCATCTTGAGACATGTGAAATACGTGACCTCTGATGTCGGTTTCCCTTTTCTTTTCAGTCCTATCCTCTCAAGGAACGACGGTGAGTTCAGTGTCACAACGCCTCCGCTGTCCTGTGGTTCTCCTCTCCACCAATTTGAAATTTTCACTCCTAATCTCTGAAACGGATTCATTTATTTCTCACCGCCTTTCTTCATGTATTTTTCAAATTGCTCAAGCCATTCATTGACAGTTTCATTCACATCCGGACGGTATTCCTCTTTCATTGCGTGTTTCCATGCGTCGATGATAGCGTCAATCGGGTCTATTCTCTCTGTCGTGATGTCTTTGTCAATTTTTATTTCGCCGTAGTTATTTGAGATGGTCTTTGCGTTTGCGATAGACCACACAAGCAAACCATCGGCAGGAACAACAATCTTGTTTCCCTCTTTTCCGACCTCTATTCCCTCGATTTCCACGTTGCCTGCTAAAATCTCAAGTCTGAAATCGACCGTCGCATCGTTCAACTCTTTCGCTGTCTGTGTAACAGAGATTGAATCGAATCCCAACGCCTCAAGGTCTGACAGGAACGCCGATGCGTTGTGCGGGTCATAACATATCAACTGCGGTTTGAGGTCGTATTCTTTCACCAAATCCTCAAGATATTTGATGATGTATTTGTAATCTGTCTTTATTCCTCCCAGTGTCTCGGTCACTGTCACAAGACCCTTTTCAATCCATACGTCATAAGGTACTTTGTCGGTCTTGATGTGTTCATCCACCCTTGAGGACGGAATGAACGAATGTGTGTGTATAAAATATTTCTTTACTCCGTCAACCATGAACGGAATCACGATTGCGATTGATGTCAAGTCGCCTCCGGATGACAGGTCGACCCCGACATAACATTTTGACCCTCTGAAATCCTTGAGTGATTTCAGAACGGCACATGCTTTCCATTTTGTGATGTCCTTGATATACAGTGAATTTGACCACTGCATCCACATATTCAACTGCTTTACGAGGAAATCTCTCAAATCCTCCCCGCCCATATCACGGGCGGTATGTGCAATCGGTATGAGGTTTTCAAGAGCATCCCTGTCAAATTCAAGAATTGGGTTTGCTTTTATCCAGTTCTCCGGAACATATCTGTCGTCATGTTCGTCCATCTGTGCGATATATACGAACTGACTGTCGTTTTCAAAAACGCCCTTTAACAGATTGCAGCAATATTCATACAATTTATAACAGGGTGATTTGAGGTCGAACCCTGCTGTCGTGATGACCGAAATCAACGCTGACTTGAGTTTCTTGATACCTCCCTCAAGCAGCTTGTACATCTGATTCGTCTTGTGTGCGTGATACTCGTCGACAATTCCCAAATATGCACGGTGTCCGTCAAGTGACTTTGTATCACCGGACAACGCTTTGATTTCTGAATGTGTCAACAGACAGTCAATCGTATGGTTGTGGTCATGCACTTTGAACCATTCCGACAAATCCTCGTCCGAATTGATGAATTTTGCGACCTCGTCAAAAACAATGTTCGCTTGGTCTTGCTTGGTAGCCGTACAAAAGATTTTTCCGTACTTGTACCCGTCAAAATTCCCGTAATAACATGCCAAAATACCGTTGATGAACGATTTTCCGTTCTGTCTGCCTAATTGCACATAGGACGTTCTGAACCGTCTGTATGATTTTTCCTTTGTTCTCCACCCGTTGAGTGACCCTAAAATAAAGCACTGGAACGGATATGCGGTCACATGCTCGTTTTCTTCGCCCTCTGCAATGGTCAATTCCTCTGCAAAATTGATGATTTCCTCTGACTTTTCAACGTCGAAATAGTATTTGTACGGTGCTGCTTTCGATTTCTCAATGTCGTCGAGGTGTCTTTGACATGCAAGTCGGACATATTCTCCGGCTGTTATCTTGCCCGAAACAACATCAAGGGCGTATTGTGTGCAGCGGTCTTGTGTATCTCCTGCTTTCGCCATACCTTAATTTGCATATTTCGCAAATTTATTCTCCGGCTTTTGCTGCTGTGGTTTCGGTACGACCAAACGGCAGCGTGAGGAGACTGTTAATCCGAAATCCGATGCTCCCTGTCTGCACTGTTTCATGCAACGGTCTTGAATAATCATGAGACGCTCACGTTCACCGTTCACGACCTGCCTTGTACCGACCTGCACACGTTCTTTTTCTCCCGTGTCCGGATTCGTCTTTGTCTCATATACCGGAACATCCTCCATCAATGGAGTTGTTCTGATTTGCTGCGTGATTTCGATGTACTGGTCTTGTGCAATGAGCAATCTCGCCAGTGCATCGCAGTCAACATTCGCAATCAGTTTGATTTCAAGTAATTCTTTCGCAATCTTCCGGAACTTTTTCTTTTGCTCCGGCGTCAAATATGACGGAGGTTTCACTTTGTCGTTCGGTGCTACAACCTCGGCGTTTTTTCGTGCCTCAATTTCTGCTTTTGTGAGGTGTTTTCGCCCGTTCATAACAACCAAATCCGTGGGTTGTCTCTGTCCTGCCATGTAGCAACAAACCCCCTTTCCGTCAACATTTCAGTGATTTTGTGTCACATTCTGACACCCCTTTCGGATGTACCTTTCTACTGAAATTCCCGTGGGGAGTTTTCTCCAAACAAAAGAGGGGGTGCGACTAGAAATGAATCGCACAAAACTTTTTTATATCCCCCTGCCTCTCGAAAGTGGTACTCAATCAGTGACCTCAACTGTTTCTGTGTTGCTCTCATGCTCGCTTTGCTCTGCTTATACAGAGCAGTGATTGTGTTGTGTGTCTTATGGTTGAGAGGTATGAGGTTGAACGGATTCAAGCGTTGTTCCCAGTCGTCCTCAAGTTCAACTATGTGGTGTACTGGTTCGCATGTGAGTAGTTCATTCTCGACATACAATGCGTATATATCCACGTTGTCATAGACCTCAATGATACGTTCCCGCATCGCCCGCCATTCCTTTGACACATAGAACTCGGCTGCTCTCTTGTCTCGCCGTGTGTTGTTGTATATCATGTGCCTCGACTGCTGCCGTTGCTCACATTCCTCGCACATCTTTACTGACTGTGGAATCAACTTGCCACACCTGCATGATTTCAAAAGCATCTGCGTTCTCCTCTCTTCATTGGTTCTCCTGTCCTGTTATCCACAAGAGGCGGGCAGTTATGCACATTACTGTGTACACTTACCCGCATATAACAGGAGGGCAAACAGGCAAGAAAAAAGCGACTGCATATCTGCAATCGCTCGTCTCAACTGTTCACGCTAACATATTATCACGTTTATTTTGCCTTTTGTTCACCCACTTTTTACCCCTATTTTCACCCTCATTTCACCCTGTTTTCACTCCGTTTTTATCATTTTCAATCGCTTTTGCACCGAATAATTTGATTGACAGGCGTTGAATCATGACCTTGCACCACTTTTTCGGTGAGTTGCGTCCGCATCCTGTCTCCCTCACTATATCCTCGTATGTCTTGCCCTTGATATAGACTGCCTCAAGTGCGTCGTACTTGTACCCCTCACCTGCTGACTCTGCATCCTCTTTGAGTGATGCAAGAGCCTGTTTGAGATGCTCGAACAGAATGACCGTCTCTGCACGGCACTCTCTAACCGATTGCAGGAACGCTCTTTCTGCTGATATGTTGTATTTGCCTATATCCGGCACTTGAGAGGTCTCTGATACCGCCTCTTTGATGTACCGCTCCATTTCACGATAGTTTTCGAGATATAGCATGGTTTTGTCAATGACTGTCTGCTCTTTTTCCTCTTTCATGCTTTTTCCTCGCTTTCTGCTTTCTTCTCATAGGCAGACCGTGCATTTTACGCCAGTTATTCGTGTTTTGGCGATTTGTACATCTTTGCGAATCGCACATTTTCATAATTGCCGTTTTTACCTGCTCCGCTGTGACACCCGTTTGCATGACTGCCTCGACGAACTGTTCTGCCGATGTTTCGACCTTGATTTCCGGTCTTTTATATTCCTTTTTTTCTGTAACGCCTTTGTTGACTGTCGCCCTGTCTGCTGCCTGTTCAATCATGCCCGAAATCTCTTTTTCTGTCTTTCCGGCTTTTCTGAAATGCTCAATCACGTTTTTCACGATGCTCATAATTCCCATATTATCACGCTCCTCCTTTCCATTTACGCAAAAGGGAGTTGTTCGTCAACACCGTCCGGAATGGTCATGAACCCGTCACCTGTATCCGTATAACCCGCATTTTGCTCCTGTTCTCCCGCTGCTTTCTTGCTTTCTGCAAATTCCTGTTCCTCAATCACAACATCGGTCGTATATATCTTTTGACCGTCTCTGTTGGTGTATGAACCCGTCTGAATCCTGCCCGTAATAGCGATTTTTGTTCCCTGCTTGAAATACTTCTCTGCAAATTCGCCGTTTTTGGCAAATGCAACGCAGGAAATAAAATCCGCTGACTGCTGCCCGTCTCTTGCACCTCTGCGGTCGACTGCCAGTGTGTAACGTGCCACGCACATGGATTCTTGTGAACTGTTCTGCTGCGTATATCTGACATTCGGGTCTCTTGTAAGTCTCCCCATCAATATGACTTTATTCATTTGCCGTTTCCTCCCGTTCTCTCTGCATCACATATTCATTTTGCATTTTCTGCAATCTGACAAGTCCTTTTTTGAACTCAAGGTCGTCGCCATTCATGCAGACATCGAATATTTTCTCATAATCAACAATATGGGTCTTGATGAACTCTGCCTCCGCTGCCGTCCTGCTCTCATTGATGAACATTCCCTTGACTGCCTCTTTTATCATTTCGCAATGTGTCTTTTCCTCCTCCGTCTGTGGAGGTGTGCTTGCAATCAAACGGTCATAGGCGTTGTCAATCGCTCCTGCAATCAATTCTCTCCAACCTTTGCCCTTTTCCCCGATTAACTGGTTTTCAATGTCCTCGAATCGGTTTCCGTGTCCTGCTGCCACGATGCGGATGTCCTTTTTGCCCTTTGCTGCAATCAGAATCAAATCGTCATCGTATGCCTCCATGTAATAATCAAATTTCGCATCGAAATTCTCTCTCGGATTGATGATGATTTCCGGCTGACTGCTGCCCTCCGTCTTGATACTCACTCCGATGTATTTCGCATCCTTGATTTTCGCATTGATAAATTCTGCCTTTAATGTACTTTTGTTCATGCTGCTCCTCCATTCACTAATCTGTTGAGTAACTGTTCATACATGGTCTTGTATGTGTCTCTTTCTGTCTGTAATCTGATTGTCTCCTCTGATGATGCCGTGATTTCCGGTTTTTCATTTTCCTTTTCTTTCAACGCCTCCTGCATCGCTTGAATCTTCTTGCGATAAAGGTCAATTTCCTCCTGCTGTTCTTTGATTGTCTCGTTGCATTTCTTCGAGGTTTTCATGTTGCCGTCAAGCTGCAAGGAAATCATGAGAGCGATGTCGATGTTCTCCATCTCTTTGTCTGAACACTCTCCGATATACGTTCCGATGCGTTCTGTCGATACCGAATAGACCTGCTCACATAAAACGGTGCTTGGTCTGCCTGTCGACCTCACTGTCACATGTGTCGGGAGGTCTGTTTTCGGCTGCGTGGTCATATATACAACCTCAACGACATTGCTGTTCTCATTGTTCTTGTCATTGCTTACAACGACCGCCGGACGGTCGGAGTGCTGTTCGCTCCCGCTATACGACACCCCCCCTCTGCTGATATAGAACATTTCGCCTCTTTTGATGTTATTCATGCCATTTCCTCCAATTCTTCAAACTGTATTTGATGATATATACAAGTTGCATTAAATACGGGTGTTTTTGTTTATAACTCATTACTCCTCACCGTCTTTCATGAGTTTGGTTGCCATGATGCAATATCCGTCCTCAATTCCGGTGTAGTCCTCAAGGATATATGTCACAAGCACCTTGACCGTGCGTCCGGTGTTTTTTCCGTCTGCAAATTCCATCATTTCAAGGATGTCGCCCTTTTTATATCCTCTGTCATTCTTTCGGAGTTCAAATGTCTTGATTCCGTTTGCTACATCATCGAAATACGACTTTGCAAGGCGTATCTGATGCACTTTCTGTCCGGTCTCCTGTGTATCTGACGGGAGGTTCTGCATTTTCTTCTCCTGCTCCATCTCACGGAGTTTTTTCTTTGTCTCACGGTCGATTGCATCCTGTTCCTCCGAATACCTCTGTTCGTCGGTCTTGTATGCCTCTGCACGGTTCTTGTACTGGTCGCATGAGGTACATGTTCCGGTCTTAACATTGCAAGTCTCGTATTCGGTGCAGGAATAACAGAGAGATGTGATTCCCTCCGGATGAGGTGTCTCATAATCGTCGCCCGCTCTTGCCTCCGGAGGATTCATGCCGTTTTCTTCCGTGTCGGATTCTGACACCTGCTGCCCTGCTGCTTTCGCCTCTTTCATGTCTTTCACTTCTTTGTGTGTCAGTTCTCCGGTCTCTGAAAATTTCCCCAGTGTCTCACGCTGTTCATCCTCCGTCATTCCGCTCAATTCATAAGCTGCGGAGAATGTGAGGCGTTCTTTCTTGAGTTCCTCTTTCCATTCCGGAATCAGATTGTTATTGATTGCCTCAATCTGTGCAATCTTTGTTTTGCTCACATGCAGCATTGAGGAAATCACATCCCTCAATCGTCCGGATTGCAGGTCATATCCCTTGATTTTCTTTCCTGCTGCTTTCATACGCTCAAGAGATGCCTTGAGGCGTGTTTCCTCCTCAATCATGTCGGGAATGGTCTTTGAACGGTATGAGTTGGCGATGATGATTTCAACCTGCTCCTCGTCATCGTCCTGCGGTGTGGTCAATTTACTGGTTGCAAGTTCAAAATCTTTATATCCCTTTGATACGAGGTACTTGAGAGCCTCCCACCGTCTTTCACCTGCGACGATTCTGTATTCGCCTTTTTCGCACGGTGCATATACAAGTTCGAGGTTCTGTTTCAAACCGGACAGGAGGATGTCTCCTGCCAGTTCTTCGATGTCTGCAACACTATAAAAATTCATGTCGTTGCGGTACATCTTGAAAATCGAAATGTCCTTTGTGCGGAATCTCGCTCTCGGAGATTCGTCAATCCCTGCTTTGCTGTTCTTGTTGAGTGCGTCTTTCACGCTGAATCCTGCTGCCATCTGTTCACCCTCCTGTCATTACTCTGTGAGTTTCTGTTTTTTTGTCTCGGTACGTTCGACGTTGATTTCGCCCTTGCTGTTCTGTGAAATAGAGGCTTTCACGCCTCCACGGAGGTTCAACGTGACCTTTGCCAGTCCTCCGGTGTAAATTTCCTCAACTGCTGCCTTGAGAATCTTCACAATTCCCTCTCCGCATCTTTTGTCCGGTGTTGCTGCCTCCCCGAACAGTGCAGCGACGTTCTGCATTGCCTTTTCTTTCCTCTGTTTCTCTTTCTGATACTCGACCGCATCTGTGCAGTTACATGTCATTGTTGCCTGTTCCTCTGCCTGTGCTGCTGTCAGTTCTTCGTCTGCCTCAATCTGCGTCATTTGACCGCAGAATCTGCATTTTGCTGTTTTCACAATATTTCCCATGTGTTTTCCTCCTTTTCCGGTCTTATGCGACCTCATGCAAAATAATTTTTCTGAATATGCTCTCGAATATTGGAACGGCGATGCTGTTTCCTGCTTGGTCATATAATGCTTTGTAATATTTTCCGTTTCTTTCCTGCACTGCTTTCGCCCTGTCGAAATCCTCGTCCGTGTAACCCATCAATCGCCAACATTCACGCTCGGTCAAATAACGATAGCGTCCATCGCCTCGGTCGATGACCTGTGCAGGTGTCCGGTCTTGTCTCGTTGTGATGGTATATGCACAATCTTTGATAACCGTTGCCCTGCGGATGCCTTTTTCTCCGATGCATGCAAGTACAGACGGTTGTGTCACATCGTAAACATCCGGAACACTTGCATCATCCTCAAGAAACTCCTGCAAGTTTCGCATCGGTGTTCTTATAAGGTCATCAAACTCAAATCTTTCTCCATTCAGAACAGAAACTGTGAACACTCGCTCTCTTGCCTGTGGCAATCCGAACTCTCTCGCATCCAGTACCTCAAAATTGTTCGTATATCCCAACCGCTCCATTTCAACCATGTATCTGTCAAAATTCGGTCTCATGTACTTTGATTTCACATTCTTCACGTTTTCCCATATCACATAACGAGGTCTCCATTCGCCCATATTCTCAATGATGTGTATTGTCTCCCACATGAGAGAGGAACGTGTTCCGCTCCCCTCGTCTGAACCTTTGCCTCGGTTGATTCTGCCCTCTCCTGTCGCTTTTCCTTGATGTCCTGCAATGCTCATGTCTTGGCAAGGTGAGCCATGAATCAGAATGTCCGGTTTTAGATTCCATCCGACAACCGTTTGTGTTTTATATGCCAATTCCTCACGGAACATCGAATTGTACGAACGCACCGCCTTTTCATTGATTTCCACATAGTCGATTGCTTTCGTTGGAATGTTCAAATTTCTCAAGGCACATCGAGGCGACCCAATCCCTCCGAATAACTCAAGGATTTGTATTGTCTCGTTTTCCATGCCTTACCCCTCCATTTCCTTGAGTAACTCATGCACAACACATCTGTAATCTTGAGACACGATTCCACGCTTTGAGAATTTCGGGAGTGGTATCATTGCCGTTGTTGATTTCTCCGCAACAATGGAACGGCGAACCGGAGTGACAAACATATCAAATCCGGAATCTGCTTTCAACCACTCCTCAACCTCAAGAGAGGTTTTATTTTTCTGTCGCATGGTCATGAGTGCCTTTATTCTCAAATCCGGATTGATGTCTCTCAAATCCTCAATCTGCTCCTCAAGGTTCTGCAATGCCTCGATTTCATATCCTCCAACTTTTACGGGTGCAATGATTAACTCTGCTGATATAAGGATATTGATGACCACCATGTCAAGCAGTCGACCGCAATCACAAATACAATAATCGTATGCGTCCGCTACCTCCTCCAACACCTCACGCAATCGTGTAACTTGATTGTCCTCCTCTTTGAGTAGCAAATTCATGTCCGTTTTCATGAGATAGCCATTCGCCGGAATGATGTCAACGTGTGAATACTCTGTCGGTCGAATCAAGTCGCCTGTTTTATATGTACCTCCGACGCACTCATGTTTCTCAAGCAATTCACTCATGCCGATTCCACCCGGTTCGTACACTCCGAATGTCTTTGATGTATCGCCCTGCGGGTCTCCGTCTAACACAAGCACTCTCTTTCCCTGCTCCTCGCCTAACATATAGGCGATTGAATCGGATGTCGTCGTTTTCCCGATTCCTCCCTTTGGTGACATTACTGCAATAATTCTCATGTTTTTCCTCCTGTTATCCTGTTATATTTTTTAGTCCATAAATTCGGACGCTATATCGACCGCAACTGCTGCCACGAATAAAATCACCGCAAGAAATACCATCGCAAGCATGACAACCGTTGCAATACCTAACGCAATCAATACTTTCATCGCTTTTCTCCTCTATTCTTGATTTTCCCGTCCTTGAGGATGCTGTTGTTCGGGATGCTCATTGTTATATTTCTTAATGCCTCTCTGTTTTCCAATGGTATGACAATTTCAATATCTCCCATTTTGTGATTCATCAATTTGCAGTATTCCTCAATAACCTTAACCGCCTCCTCCGCTGAATAGCAGGTTGCGACGAAATGTCCTGCTGCTGCCATGTCTGCAAGGAACTCTTTTTGTGTGTCTTGCTGCCTGTTGTTGCCGTATTTCATTTCGATAAACAATCCGCAGTAAATCCCTTTCGGATATGGGAGGCACAAATCAGAAACGCCCGCTTTGACACCCATTTGTTTGAATTTGACTGCCTCCTGCTTGTTTCTGCTGCCTCCGTTTGGCACATGGAACAACCACTTTAATTCCGGATAACGGTTCATGTTCCACCCCGCCCATGACACGACGTTGATTTGCTCCGTGTCCTCACTTCTCTTTGCATATCTCATGTTCATTCGCTTTCGCCTCCTCTTTGCACATGTCATAATATTCGCAGAACAGACATGCATGTTTGCAGTCCTTGACCTTGAGCATGTGTCTTATTCTTTCAATGATTTCTCCTGCCCTCACCTGTCCTGCTCCTCCATTTCTAAAACCATATAGGCATGAATAAAAATGGTTTTCTTTTTCCTGCCGAACTCGTCACGCCCTCCGGACTGCTCCTGCATCCCTGTGATGCTTTTCTTTGCCTCCCACCATCGGCGGGTCTTTCCCTCTCTCGGAATCGGCTTGAAATACACCTTGACCGTGTTTTTCGTGATTGCAAACTGTTCTCTGCTGATTTGCAGGATGTCATCGAATCCCGCTGCCTTGACTGCTGCCTCGGCTTTTCTGAAATACCTGTCTTTTGATTCCGGTCGCCAGTCAAAACTCATTTCCCGACCACCTCCTCAATCTCTTTCATTCTCTGCATGATTGCACTGTTGTATGAATAGACATACACGCCATTGCTCCACAAATGTTCCCTCGCACCCTTTTCACCGTAGTTGTACGCTGCAAGTGCATCCTGCACCGTGCCGTATTTCTTGAGCAGGTACGACAGGAAATCAATCCCGACCCTCACGTTTTGATACGGGTTCATGAGGTCAGTGCAGCTTAACCGTTTCATCCGGTCAGTGTGCCATTTCTCATATATCTGCATATATCCCTTTGACTGCCCGCCGTCTCCGACCTTGTCAAATTCATATCCGGATTCACGCTCGATGATTGCCAGTACAAGAGCATAGGGAACGTCATTTTGCTTGCATAGACATCTTGTGTATATCTGCATTTTCTCCGGAAAATAGCCTTTATCCGCATACTGTTCCGGCAACTCATAAAGCACGAATCCCTCAAGGTCATCACTTCCCCAGTCCTCGGACATACCGTCAAAAACCTTGTATTTGCTTTCTGTCTCCTCTGCTGTCTGCACGATTGTTTCCGGATTCTGCACCACTTCCGCATGTGTCGTCTCCGGCTGCTCCTCCTCGGTCTGCTCCGGTTCTTTGATATTCACTATCATCAAGCACAACACCGTCATCAATACCGTAATCATTGTCAAATGGAACGCATCACGTCGTCCTGCATGTCTTGCCCGTCTTTTCCGTCTTTTCACTTTGTAGCCTCCTTTTCCTCATTCGTGCATGTATGTAAAACATGCAGTTAAAATCGTTGTAGTACACATTTGCGTTCGTGAAATCCATGTCCGGATACCACTTTTTTAATATCTCCGGTATTGAATCCCTGTCTTTGACCATACCATCAACAAATGACCCTATTTTTTTATAGCTGCCTCCTGCTGCCGGACGTTTGGAGTGTACGACCTTGATTCGTGGGTCTCTCAATCCCTGTGAACTGTTCCATCTCTTTTCCGACGGAACACGGTTCTTTTCTTCGACGATGTAATTCGCCATACCGGACAGACCGTTTTCGTCCGTCTGCAACCTGCGAACCTCATTCCTGCTTGACTGTTTCCAACAGGATTCAACCGTCTCCATGTCTAACGCACCATCCATGACAATGTGATGATGCCATCTGATTTCCGCATCCGGATTGTATGCGGTCACATAGACATATTTTGCGTTCGGGAGACCTCTCTTTTTCCTCTGATAGTTGATGCGTCGGATGTACTTTTGCACATTCTTGATTGCTGCATCGACATCACCGTCCGGCGGGAGGTGTGCGTCATCATAGGTCAATGTCATCCAAATATCACGGTCACTGAAATTCTCATTGATTAGTCTCTCAACGTATTTCCTTGCGTTCTTGTCATTCAGATTCTTTTGAGCCTTGTTGTTGTCTTTCTTAATTGTCCTCCCCTCCGGAGGTACTTCATCCATACTCCGGAACTGTGGATATATCTCAATTTCAAACTGGTCTCCTGCTGTTATCTCTTTCAATGCATATATAACTTTCTTTCGATGTTGGAACAGGTTCTCAATGAACCACTCATGCATGTCCTCCATCGCTTTGTTATATGCTGCCTCATAATCATACGGGATAAACTGCATCCCTCTTTTTCTTGCCATCTGACACAATCCTCCTGTTATGTTTTCGTAGACTTGTTAGTATCTATTACAAGGACGACAAAACCTCCGAAAACCTTTGTTTTTCCGACCTTTACGGTCGTTTTTGAGTTGCTTTTTCGTGTCAGATTTGATATAATATTCTTAGTTTGAAACATATCAATCGACACCGATTGACACACGGATGACCGTTCGCAGCGGTCATCCGTTTTTTGTCTTTATGCTGCTTTTTCTTTCTTTGAGACGCTCACGGTGATTTTCACCTGCTCACGTTCAGAAATGATTCTCGCTAATGTCTCATAAAATTTCTTGATGTTCTGTTCACTCACCTGCTGCACCTCCAATCTATTAAAAAGGCTCTTGCCTGTTGTTTTCGTGTCCGGTTAGGCGGTCGTTGCAACTGCCTCTTTCTGCTCCCATCTGCGACGCTCCTCGACTTTTCCTGCTGCCTTGCCCTCTGCGTATGCAGACATGACCATGATTGCCATTGATTTTCCCTCAAGGTCAGAAATATTCATGAATCTTTCTGCCATGTTCTCGATTGCTGTCTTTTTCTCGTTTCTCGTCATGATTCAACACCTCCTCTGTTGATAGTGTTCTATGTGATTTCCTGCACTGGTGGTTCTCTCGGTCTCTGCATCCCGTCCACCCGCTTTCCGGCTTTGTCTACCGTGTTATGACTTTTCACCTTAAAAAATCATTGAAAACCTGTTGACCAACCGTGAACCTTTTAGCAAGTTCACCCGCTGCCATGTTTCCCACGGTATCGCTGACGCTGTCTCTCGGCTTGCCATCGTCAGAGCGTCGGTCGCCATCCGGACGCTGACAGGGCGACTGCTGCCCCGTTTCGGCTTTTATTTTCCCGCCCTGCATTGTATAATCATTGCAAGGAGGTGATTTCATGAGAGATTCAATCATTGTTAGCATTTCGGAACTCCGTTCCCTCGTTCAAGATGCCCGTCGCACTGGAAAACAATATGTGCAGCTTTCCATTCTTGAGCCTCTTGACGATTCTGACGGTGGAGAGCCTGTTCCCGCAGAACTCTCTCTTTGTGCTTTTGATTCTTCGGAGTGCATAGAGTTTGAAAATATCTATGCACCCGAAAATGAATCCGAACTCAATGAGCAAATCGCAACTGTTGTTCACATGAGTTCTAACCTGTTATGAATTTAGGTCTATCACGTACCGGAGATTTGAGGTTTCTGCCTTATGTCTCCGGTATTTGATTCTCCGGATTTCCTTGTCGACCACTTCCTTGAGGCTTTCTTTTTCCTCCTCGGTCAATCCTTTTACTACAATTTCAAAGGTGTCCTCCTCGTTTTCCTCGACCCAAATCATCGCCGTTTCTGCTCCCATGCTTACCTCTAATCGGGTGTTGAGGTCTGAAATGTGGAATCCGGAAAAACTCTCGTCTGTTGAGGTCGTCTTGTAAATCGGATAACCTGCTCTTTTGCTGCTTTCCTCGTCTTTTTGGTAATCTGTCGGGAAAATGCTTGCTGCTACTTCCCACGCCGTTGATATGCTGTTCACTTTAATATGTTTCACCATCCTGTTTTACCTCCTGTGCGTTATCTTTGATTACATTGTACTTATCTCTGATTACTTTGTCAATAGTTTTTTGTTATCTCTGATTACTTTTTTATTGATTTTTGTTTTTTGCCGTGGTATGCTTTAGGAAATAGAGGAGGTGATTCAACGTGACACAAGGCGAACGAATCAGAGAAGTAAGAAACACTCTCGGTCTCACGCTTGAGAAATTCGGTGATAGGCTCGGCGTGACAAAAGTTGCCATTTCCAACATAGAAAAAGGCAACCGAAATTTGACAGAACAAATGACAAAAGCAATCTGCCGTGAATTTAATGTTGACTATATGTGGTTGACTACCGGAGACGGTGAGATGTTCATTGACAATGACGATGATTTCATCGAACGCATTGACCGCATCATGGCGGGTGAGGACGAGGCACGAAAAAACCTTTTCAAATTCATGCTTGAGTTGAGCGATGATGACATCGCAGCACTCGACCGCCTAATGAAAAAGGCGATAAAATTCACACAAGATAAAGAAAAAGACTGACAGCCTTTTCAACTGTCAGCCTCATGGGTGTACAGATACGCCACGAATTTATATATCCTCTTGAGGATGCGTTCGTTTTGTATCTTCCCGACTATTTCAACAATAGCCTCTTTGTAATTCAAGGGGAACACCCCCTTTCCGATTACAGTGTATCATATATTTCCATCATTGTGGAAATATCGAGGTTGATTTCCATAATCGTGGAAATCGTTCCTCCTGCTGCCGGAATCCCGCTGCAATGTGATACAATTATTTGTATTCGGATTCAAACAGGTCGGTGATGTTCACGCCTAATGCAATCGCTATCATTTCAAGTTGAAATAATGTCGGCGACACCTTACCGTTTTCGATGTTGTTTATCGTAGATTTTCCGATTCCGGATTTCTTCGATAACTCCATCAATGTGAACCCCTTTGAGGTTCTCATTTCCCAAACGAGAATTTTCATCCTGCTCACCTCCTTTCTCAAGGAAAGTGTACAGAATGAAATTTCCGCACTGATTTGATGTCGTTATCGAATTTTTGTAATAAAAAAAGAGCAGCCTCCACGCCAATGGAAACCGCTCTTTGATAACATATATCTATCGCACAAGCACGATTGATAAAATGTCACCCGCAAGTCTCATTTTATCATAAAACCGTGCTTGTGCATAGGTTTTATTTTTATACCTTTTTTGAATGGAGTTGATAAAATGCGACGTAAAACAACCGCTCCTGTTGAGAAAATCCTGCTCCGTGTGGCAATCTATATCCGTGTTTCGACCGACAAGCAGGTCAAGGACGGAGATTCCATGCGTGACCAATTAGCAACAGGGCAAAAATACATAGACAGTCATGAGAATATGATTCTCGTTGACACATACATTGATGACGGAATCTCCGGACAGAAACTCAAACGAGACGACTTTCAACGCCTCATTGATGATGTCCGTGCAGGTAGAATTGACCTCATTATTTTCACCCGTCTTGACCGTTGGTTCAGAAACCTCCGTCATTATCTGAACACGCAGGACATTCTTGACAAGCACGGTGTTTCATGGACTGCCATTGAGCAGCCTTATTTTGACACCTCAACCCCTCACGGTCGTGCTTTCGTTAATAATTCAATGATATGGGCAGAACTTGAGGCTCAAAATGATTCCGACCGAATCCTCGGCGTGTTCGATGACAAGGTTGACAACGGAGAGGTTCTTTCCGGCTCAACTCCTCTCGGATATACGATTGTAAATAAACACCTTGTACCGGATGACGATGCTCCGACTGCCGTTGCTATCTTCCAATACTACCGCAAGACCGGAAACTTGAGCATGACACTCCGGTACATGGAGAGCGAGTTCGGACTTGTCCGCTCTGCTGCCAGTCTCAAAAATACGCTCACAAATACGAAATACATCGGTGAGTTTCGTGACAATAAAAATTATTGTCCTGCTATCATTGACCACGACCTTTTCTTTGATGTGCAGAGACTTCTCAAAATCAACATCAAGAGCGGAAAAAAGCACGATTATATTTTCAGTGGTCTCGTTGTCTGTGATGACTGTGACCATATCATGAGCGGGTGTCAGCAACGTGCAAGAGGTCGTGTCCGTGCTGATGGAACACGAATCGTATATAAATACAGTGTGTACCGCTGCCGACAGGGTGTGAACCTGCACCGCTGCCCGAACCGAAAACTTGTCTTTGAGACAACCCTTGAAAAGATGCTCCTCGAACGCATCCGTCCGGAACTGGAAAACTATATTGCAGAATACGAGGTCGCAAATCTTCCGGCATTGCGTACTGATGCCAAACGCCGGAGTGTTGAGGGAAAAATGCAGAAATTGAAAGACCTATATTTGAACGACCTTATAACAATGGACGAGTTCAAACTTGATAGAGAAAAATTGCTGATGCAGCTTGAGAAAATAAATGCAGAGGATTCCCGACCCGTCAAGGATTTATCGTATTTGAAAAACTTTTTGAAAATGGATTTTGAAAGTGTGTATGATTCTTTGTCTATACCGGAGAGGCGTGAATTGTGGCGTTCCATTGTCAAGGAAATCCGTGTTGACCATGACAAAAACATTCATATTATTTTTTTATGATTGTTATACTACTAACTGAACCCCTCCGGTCGGCTCATCCGCGAGCACTATAGATGGTCTCGTAATCAGGGCTCTTCCTATAGATGTGCGCTGCTGCTGTCCTCCTGAGAGCTCATTTGGCAGATGAGTGCGTCTCTCTGTAAGTCCCAGGCGCATAAGCATGTCATCCATCTGTGCTTTTTCCACCTTTCTTCCGTCAAGCTCCATCGGGATTGCCATGTTTTCCTCCACATTTAATATAGGTATCAGATTATAAAACTGATAAATGATACCCACCTGTCTTCTTCTGAATATGGCAAGCTCATCATCATTCATTGCAAAAATATCAGTGCCGTTTATATACACCTTTCCGCTTGTTGGTCTGTCAACACCTCCGAGCAGATGAAGCAGTGTGGATTTTCCGGAGCCGCTCGCCCCGACAATTGCCACAAACTCTCCCTTTTCCACGCTCATTGACACATCGTCCAAAGCCTTGACCTGATTTTCTCCGGCTCCGTATATTTTTGATAAGTGTTCTACTCTAAGCAGTTCCATTTAATTCTCCTTTTCTTCTCTATGCATTTTTGAGTGCTGTACGGTCTGTCCTTTAAAGTGCAGCCGCCCCGCGATACAAGCGTATAATACATTATGTAAAGTTACAGGTAGGTTACTTTTAAAAAATATTACAGCATAATATAAAAACTCCGGTCAGAACAATAAATTTTCTGTGCCGGAGCTTATATGTTATATGTTTTATATCATATGTTTTATAATTATCTATGCCAATAATTATTTCTGCTTATATGAAGCCAGAAAGTCTGCAAGCTTGCCTGTGGCATCCTTTAATATCTCTGTTCGAGGCAGATATACCACTCTGAAGTGATCCGGCTTATCCCAGTTGAAGCCGCCGCCGTGAATGATGAGTATCTTCTTCTCACGAAGCAGATCGAGTGCAAACTGTTCATCGTTTGTGATGTTGAACCTTGCAGTATCAATCTTTGGGAATATGTAAAATGCTGCCTTTGGCTTTACTGCCGAAATTCCCGGTATATCGTTTAATGCCTTGTAGACGTACTCTCTCTGCTCATAGATTCGTCCGCCCGGCACAATATACTCGCCTACACTCTGATATCCGCCTAATGCCGTCTGCACTATCGACTGCGCCGGAACATTCGAGCAAAGACGCATGTTTGAGAGCATGTTGAGACCCTCGATATAGTCCTTTCCGAGCGCCTTGTTGCCGCTTAAAACCATCCATCCGATACGATAGCCTGCTATCATATGTGACTTAGAAAGACCGCTGAAGGTCACACAGAAGAGATCCGGTGCAAGCGACGCAATAGACACATGCTCATAGTCATCCATCACCAGTCTGTCATATATCTCATCCGAAAAAATCATAAGCTCGTGCTCTCTTGCCACATCAACTATCTGCTGCAGCACCTCCCTTGGATAGAGCGCTCCTGTCGGATTATTCGGGTTGATTATTACGATTGCCTTTGTCTTGTCTGTAATCTTCTTTTTGATATCCTCTATGTCCGGATACCATTCTGACTGCTCATCACAGATATAGTGCACTGCCGTGCCTCCCGCAAGTGTAACGCAGGCTGTCCAAAGCGGATAGTCCGGTGCCGGCACCAGCACCTCATCACCATTGTCAAGAAGCGCTGACATGCTTAAGTTTATAAGCTCGCTGACTCCGTTTCCTGTGTAGATATCCTCAACCGTCACATTAGGAAGCTTTTTGAGCTGTGCATATTGCATGATTGCTTTTCTTGCAGAAAAAAGTCCCTTGGAGTTGGAATACCCCTCACAGTCCGTGAGCTGGCGAGACATATCATATATCACCTCATCAGGTGTCCTGAAGCCAAACGGCGCAGGATTTCCTATATTAAGCTTCAACACATTTGTGCCGTTTTCCTCCATGCGGGCCGCCTCATCCACCACCGGTCCTCTTACATCATAAAGCACATTATCTAATTTTCTGGATTTTCCAAATTCTCTCATCCTGACAATCTCCTTTTATTTTCGTAACAATTCCTGTATCCGTAATATATCCTGCTAGCCTAAAAGCTCAAAAACAGCCTCAGCGTCAAATACCACCTGCTTTACCTTATCAACCTCTATCTGATAAAGTGCATTTGCTGCCAGATGCTCTGCAGCCTGCTCGAGATCTCTTATGCCCGATGTGTTCTCGTGAAGCTTAATCACTGCATCAAGTCCGTCCTCTGTGAGAACGCACTCCTCCTCCTTCATTCCCATTCGCTCAAATACCTTGCGCAGGGCAAATCGCTGGAAGATGACCTTCTTCTCTTCATCGGTATAGTCCGGAATATCAATCACCGCAAAACGTGACATAAGCGGTGCAGAAATCTGGGATTTATCATTGGCTGTTGCAATCGGATATACTCCGACGGTCGGCACCATACACTCCATATAGTTGTCTGTAAAGCCCAGATTGTCAAGCAGTGTCAAAAGCACATCTGCCGGATTTCCGTTGCCGTTTTTGCTTGAGGCCTTGTCAAGCTCATTGATGATAAATACAAGATTTGACTCTCCCGCCTGTGAAAATGCCTCCATAATGATTCCCGGCTTTGCGTTTGAATAGATTCTTGAGCTTCCTGTGAGCTGCTCCGCATCATTTATGGAGCTCATATCGAGTGTGGTCCATGGAAGCTTGAGTATACGTGCAACAGCATATGCAATCTGTGACTTTCCGGTTCCTGCCGGTCCACAGAGCAGCAGTCCGTAGGCAGGAAGTGTATGAGTCCTGTTTATCTGGATAATGGTCTCAATGATTCTCTGCTTCACGCTCTCCATGCCATAGAGCTCCTCATCGAGTATGCGCCTTGCCTCCACAGGGTCAATTGCCTCAAAGTAATTTCCCTTCCACTGGATATTCATCATGATGGAAAGTGCTCTCTGCGCATGGCGTCTCTCCTCAGGTGATACCTCGCTTGAACGCGCAACTGCCAGATTTCTTCTGGCCCACAGCAGTATATTGTCAGGCAGTGTACGGCCTGCACAGGTCATGAAATCTGTGATGCTCTGTATACTGGTGAGCTTCATGCTGTCGCCCTCTTCCTCGTAATCATCGAGGTCAGGTTCATCCTCAGGCATGGTGCTGGCAAAGAGCCTTTCCATCATATACTGCAGGAATCCGTCCTCTGCAGACAGCTTTGTGCCTCTGCCGAGAGCCACCTCCCTCACCCTGTATACTGCGTATCCGTCAGGTGTATTGGCTCCTGAAAGCTGTACCTTTATGTGATTTTCGCCAAGCCACTTAAAAAGGCTAACGAAGCGGGAATCAATGCGCAGGATATCTGCACTGGTCACCCCATCACCATTCTCAAATTCAAAGGATGTACGCTTTATCGGATTTGTAAACATACCGAGCTCATGGTGCGCCCACTCCTTTTGCTTATTGTCTATCACAACAATCGGTTTATCGGCCGATGCCTTGGTCTCTGTCGAATGAAATGTCTCATATGTACACTCCGGATGCTCGTTTGCTACCGGTGTATCGCTAAAATCAAATACTGGCATTTTTATTCCTCTCTTTTCGTAATTGTATTCTTCATCATACCCTGTCAAAGGCTATGTCCTGTACCACCTCGCCCGCGATGATAAGTCCTGCCACTGATGGTACAAATGCAAGGCTTCCGGGAATATCCCTGCGCTCTGTGCACTTGTGTTCGGCACCCGGCGGGCAGATGCAGTTGGTTCTGCAGCTTATAGACATATCCTCTATCGGTCTTGTAGGCTTCTCCTCAGAGTATACCACCTTGAGCTTTTTCACGCCACGTTTTTTAAGCTCACGGCGCATGACCTTTGCAAGAGGACACATGCTGGTCTTATATATATCAGCCACCTTAAATGCACTTGCATCCAGCTTATTTCCCGCTCCCATACTGCTTATGATAGGGACATTTTTCTCCTGTGCCTTCATGACAAGCGCAATCTTTGCTGTGACCGTATCAACCGCGTCAACTATATAATCATACTCTTCAAACGGAAATTTATCAGCATTTTCCGGCAAAAAGAAGCACCTGTGCGTCACGACACTGACATCAGGATTAATATCATGAATCCTCTCCTCCATCACATCTGTCTTGTATTTTCCTATGGTCTTTCGGGTTGTGATTATCTGCCTGTTTAGGTTTGTAAGACACACCTTGTCATCATCGATAAGGTCAATCGCTCCCACGCCGCTTCTGACTAGTGCCTCGCAGACATATCCGCCCACTCCTCCTATTCCAAATACTGCGACTCTTGCGCCCTTTAGCCTATCCATCGCCTCTTTTCCAAGCAAAAGCTGTGTTCTTGAAAACTGATTTAACATTTATTTCTCCTTTTCATCCCTGACCACGCCGACACCGGCAGAAATCAGGAGTCTTACTGTATCCTTAAGCATACTCCAGTCAGCCTTTGACAGCTCATCGGCAGCCTTTATCATCTCAATGAGCTGCTTAAATGACATCTGGTCAAGGTTCTCAAAATTGGAGTCCGATGCTATTGAAAAAAGCACATTTACAAACTGCTTTCGCTGCGCCTCATCCATGCTGCCTATCCAGTTTCTGAGTGTCTTGTCAAGGCGCACACTGTTTTTGTCCAGCCCATCCGCCTTTATGATACTTCCGCCCATTATCTCCCATGAAAAAGCATCATGCTGCAGCGGCCCCGAATTACGGCTTCTTACCACCTCATAATCGTCCACATGCTCAAGCAATAAGCCAACAATAGACGACTGCGGCAGAAATGTCTCTATTCTGTCAAAAATTCTTTTGTAGCCTGCCGTATATATCATCTTGTGATTGAAGCCCGGCCCGTCAAAATTAAACACCTTAATAATGACATCCTGCACCTCTTTATCCACATGCATGGCGGCAAACACTGCCAGATTTCCACCCTTTGAGTGTCCGCCTATCCACAGCTTTCCTGTATTGATGCTTTTATTTTTGATATTTTCATCATCTAATAAAGCTTTTTCATTTATGGCTTTTTCATTTATGCCCCTATCATCATTGCATATATATGCTGCCACCTGCTTTAAATATTTTTTCGCCTTGTTCTGTCCCGGTGTCTCATCGAGATAGCTTAGATTAAAGTTTTCCTTCCAGCCGACCACGGAATGGTCTGTACCACTGTAGGAAATGAAATATGTGCCGTCAAGCAGTTCTATCGTAACCGCAGAAAACTGCGACTCCTCTTTTTCACTAATATCGTATATATAATATCTCAAAATGCAGTCAGCATAGCGCCTTGAGTACGCCAGCTTTTGAAGCAGCCTCGCGGAGTGGCGGAAAAGATTAGGCATCTGCTCAATCTCATCATCACTGTGGTCCGCGCAGTAAAGGCTTGAAAGCTGTTTTATCGTAAGGTATGACTTCTTTGCATCCGGCATATATGGCTTCATCTGCACATAAATAAGCTGTGAAAAAATCAGTCCGTCCACCTCATTTACATGCACCTCATCAAAGCCTATGTCTCCACGCCAGTCAATATAATCCATGATATCTGCCATACAATGCCCTCCTGAAATATATCTGTCTTATTCATCATAGTGATCTAGGAAGCTGTGCTTTATGCCATCCTTTTTATATGCTACAACCGTAGCCAGATTTACATTCTCCACGCTCTTAAATATATTTGCCTCGACAAAAGGATTCACCTTTTTAAGATTAGCGATGAGCTGCTTTATCTCAACACGCTTTGAGCGGTTTTCCTCATTATTGCAGGTGGTACAGGTATCTGTAAACTTGCAGGCACACTGTATGAAATGCAGACCGTTGTAATCACGCCATGCCTTGATATCGTCCTCCCTGACCAGGTAAAGAGGCCTGATAAGCTCCATGCCCTCAAAGTTTGTGCTGTGAAGCTTAGGCATCATGGTCTGTACCTGTGCACCGTAGAGCATGCCCATGAGTATCGTCTCGATAACATCATCATAGTGATGTCCGAGCGCAATTTTGTTGCAGCCCAGCTCCTTTGCAAATGCATACAGATGTCCTCTTCTCATCCTCGCACATAAATAGCATGGCGATTTTTCGATATCATATACAGCATCAAATATATCTGACTCAAAAATAGTGGCAGGGATGCCAAGGTTCCTGCAGTTTTCCTCTATGACATGTCTGTTTGCCTCATTGTAGCCCGGGTCCATGACGAGAAACTTCACATCAAAATCAAACTTGTTGTGATGCTTAAGCTCCTGAAAAAGCTTTGCCATAAGCATGGAATCCTTACCGCCCGAGATACACACTGCAATCTTATCCCCCGGCTTTACAAGCTCATAGGTATTTATCGCCTTTGTAAACTTGCGCCAGATGGATTTCTTAAATTTCTTTCTGATGCTTTGCTCCACATCTGCCTTTATATCGCGCTCTGCCACCTCATCCTCTTTCATGGCATCAAGCAGCCAGCTTATATAGCCTCCCTTTAAGCTTGCCGCATCAAAACCTTTTTCTGTGAGATACTCTGCCACATCCACACTCGTCTTACCACGGCTGCAGACTATGACAAGCTTCTTATCATGCAGCACCCTCTCATCTGACTCTATTTCCTCTGCCTGAATATTGAGTGCTCCCTTTATGGCACCGTGCGCCACCTCTTCCTCACTTCTTATATCTATTATCTGATAGCTGTTACTATCCAGCTTTTTAACTTCTTCTATACTAAGCTGCATTTTATTTCTCCTATATTATTTCCGCAATGACTTTATTTCCTGAAATATCCTGTACTCATAATATGCCGACACCACAAGGATGAGCCCTATCATAATGAGGCTGTATACATCGCGGATTGCTATTCCAAACGCATCACACACGCATGGCACCAAAAGCCCCGCAGTAAAAACAAGCTTTACAAACGTCAAAAGCCTGAGTGAATACTTTCTGATATTGCCCACACACAGCTCCGCTGCTATGTGATTGAGCTTTTCCGGATAATGCTGCAGCCATGTGATTGCAATGTATACAAGCAAAAGCACAAGTATATTGGCCACAAACTTAAATACCTGTATGTGATAGCACACTCCATAATAAATCTGTAAGCCTATATACGCAAGAGCTAAAAGCGCATCTATTGCCTCAAGCACCGCCGAAGCAAAGGTCATATCTCTTTTTCTCATATAAATCTACTACCTTTCATTAACACCTTAAACACATAAAAATAAGGTAAAACGATATTGTTTCTCTTTAAACTATCTAATTTTATCATATTATGGACTATCTTTCTAGAAAAATTGTGATATAATAATCAGGTTAAAGGAATTTTATTTAAAAATTAATAATACAACGAGGTTTAATCGAAAATGAGCAAATTAACAATACCAAAGAACTATTCTTCGGCACTGAATCTTCATGATACACAGCTTGCCATCAAGACTGTTAAGGATTTCTTCCAGGGCATGCTCGCACAGCGTCTTTCCCTGACACGTGTTTCAGCACCGCTTTTCGTTGATCCTACCACAGGCTTAAACGATAACTTAAACGGATATGAAAGACCTGTTACTTTCGGCATCCTTGAGCAGGGTGACAAGGAGGCTGAGGTCGTTCACTCTCTTGCCAAGTGGAAGAGATATGCATTAAAGAAATACGGATTTTCTCTCGGCGAGGGCATCTACACAGATATGAATGCCATAAGACGTGATGAGGAGACTGACAATATCCACTCTATATTTGTTGACCAGTGGGACTGGGAAAAGGTCATCCGCAAGGAGGACAGAAACTTAGACTTCCTTGAGGAAACAGTAAAGACAGTATACAAATGCCTGCGCAAGACCGAGCAGTATATGGCTATACAGTACGACTACATAGATTTGATTCTGCCAAAGGATATCACCTTTGTCACCACATCAGAGCTTGAGGAAATGTTCCCGGACAATACTCCAAAGGAGCGTGAGTATTATTTTGCAAAGGCAAAGGGTGCAATCTGTGTAATGCAGATTGGTGACAAGCTTGCAAACGGAGAGCCTCACGACGGACGTGCCCCTGACTATGACGACTGGGCTTTAAACGCTGATATCATCGTATACTATCCTGTTCTTGATATCGCACTTGAGCTTTCATCAATGGGTATCCGTGTAGATGAAAAATCTCTGAAGGAGCAGCTTGACAAAGCCGGATGTCCTGAGCGTGCTAAGCTTCCATTCCAGAAGGCTATCCTCAACAAGGAGCTTCCGTACACTATCGGAGGCGGAATCGGACAGTCACGAATCTGTATGTTCTTCCTCAGAAAAGCTCATATCGGTGAGGTACAGAGCTCACTGTGGCCTGAGGAGACAATTAAGGAATGTGAGGAGCATGGTATTCAATTGCTATAATCTGCATACCATACTTTACTGTTTATTATTAGTCCGTATAAATTTAGTACACTATACTAATGATATGAGGGGTCAAAAGGTATTTTGTCCCTCATTTATGATTATTCATGAATTTAATAAAAAACCTGCTGTGTCAGACAAGCATGACACAGCAGGTTTTATTATTTCTTATTTTTTAATTTTTCCATATGCATCACAAACATCAGCATAAATGCATGTGCTGCTATTATCTACACAAACATTCTCCACGCAGCCCTGATCTGCGAACTCAGCCTCTCAAACTGCCAGTGGGTATTGCTCTTAATGATACTGTTTGGATCATTTATAGTAAAGCCCTCATCATCATAGCCTGTGATCACCATAAAATGTCCATTGTCTGTGAAATCTCCCGGACCTACATTTACGACTATCAGATTGCCCTCATCAAGCCTTTCTTTAAATGTATCCTCATCCTCCCTTATAGTCTTAGCATTTACGCCGTAGTGCCTGCAGCCCTTGCTCATAAGATCCCATGCACTTCCGGAGCCGTCCACACTGTAGCCGGCCTCCTTTGCATACTCTGCCACTGCAAGAGGTGATGCCTGTGCATCATGCGTCAGATATAATACAACCATCGAAAGTGCAGTCGGACCGCAGCCACTCGCCGCAAAATAATTGCCGCTGTACTTTTCATAGCCCCATCTCTTATCCCACTGCTGCAATAGAGGTACTGTATCCTGCGAGGCCTCTGCAGTCAGATCAATATCATGCTTTTTCGAGTGCTCCTCAGGATACTCATATATGAAGTCAATTGCCTCATCATTCTTCTTCGCAAGCTCCTTTAGCTGCACCGGATACTCTGCACTTTGAAGTATCTCATCAAGCTTCGTTTCCTTGTCAGGCTCGCTGCTTTCCTCCGCAGCGTTTACATCATCTTCTGAGCTGTTTTGCCTTTTTACTGAGTCCATTTTAGATGCAGTGAGTGAATTATTATTCTTCTGCACATCAACATTCCCTGAGCATGTCTTATTATCAGCACTTACCGCTGCTTCTGTATCAGGAACCAAAAGCTGCATGCCCCCAGCCACAAATGTTATTATGGCTATCGCTGCACAAATGACTATTGCGCCTATTTTCATGCGCCTGTCACTGTGCCTTGCACGTTTTATGCCTCCCTGCCTTCTATCAGTTTTCTTATGTGTCTTTCCCATTGTTTTCCTCTTACTATTACAGCTTATCAACTTCATCCATCCAGATACGTCCGCACGCATCAGAAGGCATCCTTAGGTCTCCTCTCGGTGAGACCGCCACTGTTCCTACCTTTGGTCCATCCGGCAGACATGAGCGCTTGAACTGCTGTGCGAAAAATCTGCGATAGAAGTTCTTAAGCCATTTGAGAATAAACTCATCATCATATTTTCCTTCAAATGCTATCCTTGCAAGGCGGTAAACCTTGGCAGGAGCATAGCCGCAGCGCAGCATATTGTAAAGGAAGAAGTCATGCAGCTCATAAGGCCCCACAAGATCCTCTGTCTTCTGTGAAATCTTACCGTTTTCAGGTGGTAAAAGCTCAGGAGAAACAGGTGTATCAAGCACATCAAGAAGTGTACTTTCCAGCAAATCGCTGCCACAGGTATCTGCATAGTATTTTACCAGATGGCGCACCAGAGTCTTTGGAACCGAAGCATTTACCGCATACATGGACATATGGTCTCCGTTGTAGGTAGCCCAGCCGAGTGCCAGCTCTGACAAATCTCCTGTACCTATAACCATTCCGTTTTCCTTGTTTGCGATATCCATAAGTATCTGTGTGCGCTCGCGTGCCTGTCCATTCTCGTAGGTGACATCATGCACAGACGGATTCTGTCCGATATCCCTGAAATGTATATTTACGGCATCCTTTATATCCACCTCGATAAATGTAGCTCCAAGACATTTAATGAGATTTACCGCATTGTCATATGTGCGGTCTGTTGTTCCAAAGCCCGGCATAGTAACTGCCGCTATATCCTTGTGATCCTTTCCCAAAAGGTCAAATGCCCTTACTGTGACAAGCAGTGCCAGTGTGGAGTCGAGTCCTCCTGAAATACCGATAACTGCTGTCTTGCAGTTGGTATGCTCTAATCTCTTTTTAAGCCCCATAGCCTGAATCATAAGAATCTCATCACAGCGTCTGTCCCTGTCTGTCTTATCTGCAGGAACAAAAGGAGCCGGGTTTACATAGCGGCTAAGAATGGTATCCTTTACCTCAAGATCAAACTCAGCCCATCTGTGATCATCCTCGACAACAAATGTTGTCATCCTGCGCCTCTCAGTCTCTATTCTTTCTACATCAAACTCGCTGTATATAGTCTCATTTGTAAAGCGCTTTGACTCGGCAAGCACATTTCCGTTTTCACAGATGAGATTGTGTCCTGAGTAGACCACATCCTGTGTGGACTCACCGTCTCCCGCTGACGCATAAATATATCCACATATTAATCGGGCAGACTGTCCGCTCACAAGCTCTCTCCTGTATATTGCCTTGCCTGTCACCTCATCTGATGCAGACAGATTGACAATCACAGTGGCACCCGACATCGCGTGTCTGATGCTCGGCGGGTTCGGAGTCCAAAGATCCTCACAAAGCTCTACCGCTATCTTAAGCTTTGGCAGCTGCTTGCAGCTAAAAATAAAATCAGTATCTACAGACACCTGCTGTCCATTTTTCAGTGTGACATATGTGCTAAGGTTTTCTCCCGATGCAAAATGCCTTGCCTCATAAAACTCATTATAGTTTGGCAGAAATGTCTTTGGCACCATGGCAAGCACCTCTCCGCGCGATACGACTGCCGCCATATTGTATAGCATGCCGTTTATCTCATATGGAAGCCCTATGAAAAATATGCCGTCAAGGCTCCTGCTGTAATCAGCTATTCCTATAAGCTCATCCTCTGCTGCAGCTATAAGCTTATCCTGCCAGAAAAGATCCTGACAGGTATATCCTGTAATGCAAAGCTCCGGGAAAACAACCACCTTTGCCCCGTTGTCAGTGCTCTCCTTCATAAGAGCTTTAATAAGCTGTCCGTTGTATACAGTATCAGCCACTTTTACCTTTGGTGTCGCTGCAGCGACCTTTATATATCCGTCCTTCAATTAGCGCATCTCCTTCAACTCATCCACCGTAAACTCATATGCCTTATTACAGAACTGGCACTTTACCTCAATGCTCTCACCATCTGCAATGATAGAATCAAGATCCTTTTTGCTCAGTGTGGAAAGAGCTCTGCTCACACGCTCCTTTGAACAGTCACAGTGGAAGCGTGTCTCTGTCGTATCTGTGATTTCAAGCCCGAAATCTCCTAAAATCTCCTCAAGTATCTGCTCCGGAGTCAGTCCTCTGTCAAGCATCTGTGTCACAGAATCAATCTCTGTGATTTTCTTTTCAAGCCTGTCCACAACCTCATCCGGTGTAAACGGCATAAGCTGGATGATAAATCCACCTGCCTGCTTTACGCTCTGGTCCTTATCCACCAGCACACCAAGACCAACCGCCGACGGAATCTGCTCAGATGTGGCAAAATAATAGGTCAGATCCTCAGCTATCTCACCTGTTTTAAGCTCACACTGACCTGAATACGGCTCTTTTAAGCCCATATCCTTTATGACTGTGAGTATTCCAAGATCAAGCGCTCCACCCACATCAAGCTTGCCTGCCGCATTGAGTGGCAGCTCAACCTGTGGATTTATGGCAAAGCCCTTTACATTGCCGTGCGAATCTGCTGTGACGGTAAGCCCCTTTGCAGGTCCGCTGCACTGTATCTGAAGAGTTATGATATCCTTATCGCCCTTCATCATAGCTCCCATCATGGCTCCCGCAGAAAGAAGCCTGCCAAGTGCCGCCGTCATGACGGGTGTTGTCATGTGATCCTCTCTGGCGGTCTCCACCATCTCCCTTGATGTTACAGCAAATGCTCTGATATTGGCATCCGCCGCTGTTGCTCTTACTATATAATCTGACATAATTTACCTCTCATTTTATATTTCTATGCTTTATGTGCAATTACAGTGACCTTTTCACTGTCACACTTCACCTGATCGTTTGTGTACGCATCATATACCGCATCAAACACAAGTCCCGACTGCTCAAGAAGCTCCTTAAGCTCTGAAATCTCATAGCATCTCTGGAAATGAGTTTCCTCAAACTTCTTGTAGATGTCATCCTCATCCTCTGACTGCTCCTTTATAAAAAGTGTCAGGTCATACTCGTTTATTTTCTCATCGGCATCATAATAATTGTCCCATATAAAGCTGCCCTCATCACGGTTTTCAGCTATGGTATTATCAGCCATGAGCACCTCATATTTGTATGGAGTATTGATATCAAATATAAAAATGCCACCCGCTTTAAGACATTCGCTCACGCAGAAAAAAACTGCCTGCAGATCCTCCGGCTCAAGAATATAATTGATGCTGTCGCAAGCGCTTATGACGGCACTCACCTTTTCTCCGGGTTCAAACTCTCTCATATCCTGCATCAGGTAAAGGATTCTGTCATCCTCTCTCTCAAGCGCCATATCAAGCATGTCAAAAGAATTGTCAATACCTATCATATCATAGCCTGCATCTGCAAGAAGCGTGGTAAGCTTTCCCGTACCACAGCCTAAGTCCACGACATATCCACTGTCTACGCCATTTGCACGCAGTTTTTCGACAATATATCTGCCCCACACCTCATATGGCACATTGTCCATGAACATGTCATACACCCTGGCAAAACTCGTGTATGCTTCCATAATTACCTCATTTCATATTACAGAACCCCTGCTGCTTACATGCGAGCATGACGCATCAGCTTTTTTGTTCTCAGTGGTTCTGAATAGTTACTATTAATTATATAATGATATGAGGGTCAAAAGGTATTTTGCCCCTCATTTATGATTAATCAGATTACTACATGCTACGCATTCCCGTAATCTGACTCCACCTCGAAATCCGCTAATTTTCTGCGTTTCCGCAGCAAATTGCTACTTTCTCGGTGTAGTGCGGGTCACTAAGGTATACATCGAATTGCATGCAAGCATGCATCGATGATACCTTTTGACCCTTTAATCATATAATAACAATTAAATGTCTCAAAATCAAGGTTGATATAAGGCACAAAAAACATTATACTAAGCATATGATTGATAATTACGAACACTACATTACAAAAAACATCAAAGCATTTTACAAAAGGCGTCTTTTCTCCCCGATTGTATACATTATTCTGCTTACCGTGCTATGGTTTGCATTTTCACTCGGAGATATTTTATCGCCCATACATATTGATGATTCTGTCAGCTTTGAAGCTGCATACAAGGATTCGGACAGATATGTAAAAACCACCCTTAAAAAGCTTTACTTCACCGGCTACACCATGAAGGACGGCAACGACATCAAGGGCTATTACTACTACTGCATGCGCGATGAGCACTGCTCTATTGTTCTGCTTGCACCATCCACCTGTGAGGAGGGTCTGCCCTCTATCGACAAGCTCACGGTGGTCGGTAAAATCGTAAAGGGAAAGGGCACCTACACACAGTTTGTAAATAAACTGTCGAAGGATCTGAAGTGGGATTCCAAGGGACTCTCCGATACCATAACAGGCTGCTATCTTAATGAGCCTGAGTACCATTTGAAAACTACTATTTTTATGTTTGTTTTTTATTTTGGCACTCTTATCTATGCTGTTATCAGCCTGATATTCTACATCCTGTGCATCAGGTTTCCTGTTTTGGCACCGGCATGTCAGAACCTTGTTGTCTTCGGCAACCCACACAAGCTGCTTGCCGAGGCTGAGGAGGAGCTTGCGACACTGCCACAGCTTGCCACCGAAGATATGTTTATCACAGAGCACTATTTTATCATGACCTCGCCTTATGGCAATGCCATCGTGCCTATCAAAGAGATTTTATGGATTTACAAATATTCTACCCTGCACAAGATTCTGTGGTATCATTTCAGCATCTCATATACACTGCATATTTCCGCAAATAAGCATCTGTATATTCATTGTCCGAAGAACACGAAGTCTGATATCGATGGTATTATCGATTATCTGGCTGAGGCTAATCATGATATTCTGGTTGGTTTCAGTGAGGAGAACAGATTGAAGGTGCAGGCTATTCAGGGAAAACCGCTGAATGTGGAGAGACTGCTTGCGTGGAAGAAAAAGAAATAAAGTGTTTCAGTTTATTGGCTAAAATGACGGAGCCTGGCAGGAGCATATTCTCCTGCCAGGCTCCTGTTTATTGCAGTGTCCTAGAGATTTGCTATTTTATCTTGTTTTAATTATCAATTGCGTTAACAACCTCCTGTATATCATCAGCAGTGAGTTTTGTCAGCTTATCATATAAGTCAGCTTCAAGCTCATCATCCATATCACCATTTTGAACTTTAATAATATACTCTCTGACTTCCATTCCAACCTTTACAAATTCATAATCTCCACAATTGTAAATTCTATCTAACCCATATATGATCCCACAATAATAAAACATCTGCGCAAAATTATCACTTTCCCTGCTTATTCCTTTAATATTATCCTGTAAAAATTTCTTTGCCTCCTGGAATTGTAAATTAATAGCTTCTTCGTCCAAAGAATTATTCTGCAGATTTTCTGCATATTTTGATGCAAGACTATAGCCTTCTGTTTCAGACTTAAAAGTCTGATATGCTATTTCCTGTTGTTCAGTACTAACTTTCATATTATTATCTTCTCTTGTATTTCCCAGAAAAAGAACTCCAACCATAAAGTACATAATTATTATGATTATAAGAACAATTCCAAGAAAATACTTATTTATTTTCATTTTCCTCAACAATTTTTCCCTCCGCAATTTTTAATATCACATCACACACTTCCTTTAAATCTTCTTTATGATGAGTGGCTACAATAATCGTTGCGCCTCTTGACTTCTCCTCTCTTATTATTTTATATATAAGCTGCACTGCCTCTTCATCCAATGCATTTGTCGGTTCGTCAAGCAATATAATTTTCTGATTTTCAAAAATTGCCTGTGCAATATTTAATCGTTGTTTCATTCCCAATGAAAATTTTTTTACTTTTTTGTCAGAATCGGGGTCCAAACCTACTCTTTCCAGAGAAAAGATTATATCTTTTTCATCAGCTATATTTTTTATCTTTGCAAGCATCTTTAGATTTTTCTTTGCAGAACATTCCGGCAGCAATTCCATGTTTTCTATAACAATACCGGTCTCAGGTGGAAACTCAATTTTATCATGCAGCTTTTCCCCATCAATAAAAATACTTCCACTATCCAGATTTATCAAACCACTTATAGCTCTTAGCAGCATAGTCTTTCCTGAACCATTTTGCCCATATAAACCATAAACAAAACCACTTTTAAACGTATACGATACATTATCCAATACCGTATTTTCCTTTATCCTCTTTGTTACATTTTGTAATTGTATCATATTATATCATCTCCTCAGTAAATGTCTGTTTTCTTATATTTCATTATTGAAATAATATTTAAAATCACTAATAATATAATCACATATGTAATTGAAGCTTCGTATCTCACATATATGTTTTTTTGATAAATTATCCCACTACGCGTTCCAAATAGCATATTGGGGAAAAGCATAACTCCAATCCGGCTTAGATCACGATTTATCAGTACGTTATTTCCAATTATCAGGGATACCACCAAAAAAACATTTACAAATATATTTGAAATACTGGCATCCATAAATAATTCAAGTAGAAATTGTAATTGTACCAATGCCCATACTCCAACAAAATATGTAACTATTACCTGTATTAATTTTATACTTGATAAATTATTCCATGTCCCATCACATATTAAAAAAATAATCGTCTGACCTATTACTATACAGGCTAATTTCGCTGCTGATAATATAGCATTTTTTAAGTATAACCTCTCTCTGCTATACGATCTGATCAGCCAAAGCTTACCATATCCGGTTGTAATTTCTCTTGCATTACCCGAAAAGTAAAAAAGTACAAATGGCAATGGTATATATGCATATAAAATTTGCACTAAATTACTTGTTGGGTTGTCAAAAATAAAAAGTGTACTGGCAAACGGTAATTGATATACCTCATAGTCACTCATTTGTATTACAACTCTTTGCATAATAATCATGCATATGATCAATATTATGTTTAACCACTTATTTTTCATTTCTTAAAATATCCCTTTTTGCAAACGTTACTATTCCTGCTATGTACAGAACTATTGCCATTACGATATTTTTTGCAAGAATACCCAAACAGCTTACCGGCGATTTATTTCCTTCCAAAAAATCATATGCTGCAGCAACATCTAACCCAGGTATCCAAAACTTAACGAGCCAAAATTTTATCAAAAAGAATTGTACAAAATTAACTCCAAAAGCTCCTATAAGAGCAATAAGTTCATTTTGTAAACAATCTCTAAGTATTTTGTAAAAAAGACCTGTCGCGACAAAGAAAATCCAAATAACAACAAATTCCATAAGAGAATACAGCACAAATGGATATTTCTTAATTGTTGCACCATTAAAACTATACACCGTAAAAATATAATCAACTATCTGACGAACTGCCGAAAATATTGCCGCCATTACAATAATTATCCTGATCTGGCTATTATTATATTTTTCCCGCGTTTTATATCTAAGTAATATATATGTTTTTTCTTTGTCCAATGCATAGTATATTCCCAATAAGACAGGAATTGTATCTGCAACCAATATTTCTTTAATTCCACAGAAATTACTGCCTGAATTGTGCATATTCAGGAAAATTACATCCTCCGTTATCCCCATCTGCCCTATTGAATTAAGCATAGGTACATTTGAAAAATAACAATCTATACTACACAATCCCACATATATTAAAGCACATACTAAATATTTATACTTCAACAATTTTTTTCTCCCATATAATAGCTGTTATAATCACTAAAATGTAAAGCACTATACACCATATCGCCACTGGAACAACAACATTAAAACCATATTCCATAAACGGTTGAAAAATATGCATTGATGAATTTTTAAACAAAATAGGTATGAACCAAATTGCAAAGGTCAACGCATATACCATCTTTCTTTCGTGTATAGATATTGCCAACGCAGCTCCCATCATTCCCAAAACACCGGCAAATATTGCCGTTATAAGAATGTAGACTATATTCGTTGTCAATGGATGTGTATAGCTTATTTCAAAAAGAAATGTTTCTGCCATGGCAAAACTGTTATATTTCAATGGTTCTGCATCAAACGGTGTATTTGTTCCCCCATTAAATACTATTTGTGAAAGTATAAGATTTAATCCCAGTCCTACAAATACAATTGTAAATGAGACAATAAAGGCTGATTTCATTTTTTGTAAAATATATTTATTTTTTCCCATTTTACATATCAATATATTCTTATATCCTGTAATATAATCAACAATACTCTCTTCTCCCACTATTACAAGCAAATATAATGGTAAAAACCACAGATAAATCATTTGAAATATGTGTCCTTGTGAATAGCATGATAAAAATGTGACATATAACGGATAGGGTTTCCCCATTTCTCCATTAATTTTAATAATATCCTGATAATAAATCTGTACAATATCCAAAATTGGAATTACGAGCATAAAAATTATCATTCCTATACTTTTTTTATCACTTATAATTCTGTTTAATTGCTGTCTCATTTTTTCCTTTCCTTGTGTTTTTTACTACCGCATTGTTACCATAGACGTCTATGCTTATATAGTATCTCATATTTCTGAAAATTCGACTTAATTTATTATGAAAATTTCTGAATTTTTCATTGTCATGTACATCCAAGCTTCAGATTTCTTCAGAATTTTTCAGATTTTATTAAGCGCATATTGTGTTTTTATGTGCTATTATATTTATATCACTTTTGTTTTTACAATAAATCTTATTCATTTATATAAGGAGCAGCTTGTATGGATAAACTACTCATTATCGAGGATGACGAAACAATCAGAAATGCACTTAGAATTTTGCTTGAAAATCAAGGTTACTTCATCGAAGAAGCGCATGACGGTGAAGAAGGGCTTAAAAAATTTGACTCAACCTTTGATCTGCTGATTATTGACATAATGATGCCAAATATTTCCGGCATTGAGGTATGCCGCAAAATCAGGGAAAAATCATATGTTCCGATTCTCTTTTTGACAGCCAAATCTCTTGAAACCGATAAAATGGAAGCCCTTTCCGCCGGAGGGGACGATTATCTTGTAAAACCATTCTCCTACGTGGAGCTGATAGCGCGTATTCAGGCTCTTATCAGAAGATGTCACGTCTACGACAATGCAGATGCATCAGACAACACAGCTTCATCCACTATCGAACGATGTGGCTTAACTTTGTACACAAAATGCAACAATGTCAGTTATGATGGCAGACAGCTTGCTCTCACGGATAAAGAATACCAGATTCTTCTGCTGTTAATTTCTCATCCGACAAAGACATTTTCAACACAGAATATATTTGAAAATGTCTGGAATGAACCGTATACACAGTTTTCCAATAACACTATTATGGTTCATATTAAAAATCTCCGCAATAAACTTGAAGCCGGCTGTGGCTGTGCCCACCTGATTAAAACAGTGTGGGGAAAGGGATATAAATTTGAAGAATAAATTTAACGGATATAAGGAATACATAAGCAGCTTATTGATTTCATTTTTAATAGCTTTGTTGATTTCAATTACTGTATTTACAGCTATATACCTTTGTGGGGAAAAAATAATAAATGAATATGTAAGCTCCGACAGCTATATTTACAATACACAGGCTCCATATATTACCAGCTTTCAAAAATATGTGTCTGACAATAAGGTTTCGTCAAACGATTTTAAAAGCATTGAAACATGGGTTCAAAGAGAAAAGCCCGAATTTTTTCTCATATCCATTGACAATGAAACATATTACGCTTCAACAGAATATTTAAGTCTCAAAAAGCCCCAAAATCTATTATTATATAATCAGAAAATATCTGTTTATCTTACAGCGTTAAACTTTAGTGACAGAACAGCTAAAATTTTTGTATATAATAACTATCAGGAAAAATATCTCAAAACTTTGCTTATTTGTGATGCTCTCTTCACTTTAATTACAGCAATAATGATTTTGTTTTTCATTTCCAGACACATTCTTACTCAAATACATGGCACTTTAAACGTTGTCGAGCAGTCTGAAACCGAATTGATCAATGAAAAAAATATGCTGATAAGAAGCATGGCTCACGATATCCGCACTCCTCTCGCAGGGCTGCAATCATACGCTGAAATTATCAGAATGGAAAATGAAAAGGGTGCGATTCCCGCTGAACACATAGATGTGATTTTCAATAAAATATGCGAAATAAAAGGCCTTACCGACCAGCTTTTTGACTATTCGCTTGCCTGCAATGAAGAAGCTCTTGAGCTTGACGCTCCATGCAATATGGAAAGTGCAATAGGTGACTATCTTTCTGAGATGGCTTTTATCCTCCGTGAAAACAGCTTTTCGCTTGATATAGAAAAGCTCATATGGAAGGATTTCAAAATCACTGTGAACTCAAACTTTCTCGGACGGATTTTTAACAATATAACAAACAATATATGCAAATATGCAGATAGCAAAGCTCCTGTCTGCGTAAGCTCTATCTACCGGAGTAAAGATGCAGGTATTGAGATAACAAACCATATCACAGATAAAAGCTCTCTGTTTAATACCACCGGCATGGGTATCAGAAATATTACCCTTATGATGAAGCAGATGAATGGGCGGGCTATTGTTTCACATAATAATACCGAGTTTCGCATTACTCTTTGGTTTTCACGCGCATAAACAAATCATATTTTTGCAATATAAAAGGTCAAACCCGATAGTTAAAAATGACGGAGACTCGCAGGAGCGCATGCTGCAAAATACGCTCATACTACGCGGCCAAGAGGCTGTAAGAATTATGCTTAAAGGTTTTCTATGCTTGACGCAACCGGCTTTTACGCGCCGTCCATGGCGCGGTAACGCCTTGCCCCGACGTCGTGTCGGAGCATTGCTGTGTTTTGACATAATTCTAACAGACTCTAGGCCGCTTCGTACAGCGGATTTTGCAGCATGCGCTCCTGCGAGTCTCCTGTTTGTTGCATTATCCTTGACTAAATCCTCGACTAAACTCTTGACTATCCTCGACTAAAAAATATATTGTTTTAGTCCTTAGTCAAGAGATACCATTCTGAATTTATTGCAATACCACGCACATCAATAATTCCATTTTTCTTCATTTTTTGCAGAAGATTTGATAATTTTCTTGATTTTTGCTGATCAGTCAATACATCCGGTAAAACATCTTTAAGTACCGCCAATAGGTCTGATTTCTTGGCTGGTCCGAGTTTTAGTGTAGACAATATAAAATGCATACACACTTCCTCATCTAGTCCTTTTTGTCTGACATAATTTGCCTTGTCTCCAACAACCTTTGCTACTTTATATGAAACAAAAATATTTGGATACCTTCCCTCGACTAAATTCCTTGACTTAAGTTGACTAAAATCTTCTTTAGAAATAGTCTTCTTTTTCTGTACCTGATCTAAAAGAAATACAGTTCTCAAATCCAAATCGTCGTTTGCATGCAACAATCTTGTATAATTAGGATCTAATACTTTTCCATACACCGTTACAACAACTCTGTTAGGAGTATCTAAATCAAATGTTGGCAATGGAAAGCATTTACCTTTCTGTATCTCATATATCATCGGAATTCCCATTGAATTTGTGTCTATCATATACATATTCACCATAGCATTACACAAAAATGCATTTCTATAATATGGAGGTTTATATCCCGGCTCCAATGCCTGTTCTACTGTCTCAGGAATAAATGCCCCTTCATTAATGAAAACAAGATGATCCTCATACTCTTCAAGATTTATTTTCCCACGCAATCTGTAATCAGAATGAGCTATACAATTGTTGATAATTTCCTTTACTAAATTAGGATTATATTGATCCACTTCTTCTGGAAACAATGTTGTCTGGTCTGCAATATATCTATATTTTTCATTTCTGATCTTGCCATATACTTTATCAACCGCCAGCAGTAAAGGCATATCAAAATGTTCATATGCTTTTACTGATTTATCAGCATTATATAATGTCCATGTAATTCTCGGAACAAAACCATCAAAGTAAAAGCTTGATTCTTTTTTACCAAGTAACATTAATGCTGTTCTTGTAATCTGTCCTTTAAATGTAAGTCCAGCTTTATTGAGTACTTCTATATCAGATAACCTCTCAATTATATCTGATGCGCCTGTTCTGTTTTCTTCTCGTCTTATGAACATCTTCCTAGCATATGCAATTGCCTCAGAATCCAAATCATCAATAGTTGCTTCTGGTACTATTTCCTTAGACCAGTCCCTTCCAACCTGACTTCGTATCAAATCAATCTTATTCATAGGTAGTGGAACTAAAGACTCATCTTCTCTTGCATAAGATGCTCCATGCCATGTAGTAACTATACCTGGAATTGCCGGTGGAATCTGAAATGCAATAACTCTCTTCCCTTCCATTTCAATGCAATATATATCATAAAAAGTGAGTTTTTCATTCGTTCCGTTGGTTATTTCTTTTTTCAGGGATTGAAGATTTCCATCTTTTCTATAATTAGTCCCCTTAATCTGTTTATCATTTGTTATTCCAAAAATCAACCAAGCTTCGTTAAGACCCCTTATATTTGCCTCATTCCCCAAAGCAGAAAAATATCTTCCAATATCATTAAATGAATAATTGCTCGTTGCCTCCTTAAACTCTACAACTTCACTTTCAAACTCTTCAATCATTTTATATATTTTCTTCTGTAATTCACTTTCTGTATATATCAATATTTCTACCTCCTGCCTACTTAAAATAAGTCCTTACCTAGTACTTTACAAAAATTATTCCTTACATTTCAAATTGGTTCTTTCTATTTAATGAATACCCAATAACTGAACCAACAATTCCTCCAACGATATGTGCCATATTAGAAATATCATTCTGCAAAGCAATTCCTTCATACACCTGCTGCCCTATAAATATAGCTGCAACTAAAATAAAAGTTAAAGGAATCTCTCCTTCTTTAAATCCTGTAAATGATGCGAGTATAATAAAAGCAAACACAACTCCACTTGCACCACATAACCCCACGTTCCAAAAAAATATATAATTAACTAATCCCGTAGCAATCGCAGTAATTCCTATTACTTCAATTAACTCTTTTGAACCATATTTCTCTTCTAACATGGGACCAAGAAGCAAAAGATATGATGCGTTTCCAATAAAATGGCTCCATCCAGAATGTCCAAATATATGAGTAATAAATCTTACATACGTCATCGGATTTGTAAGTGATGAATGATATGTCATAAATACAATTTGAGTGATTTTACCATTGGAAATAACACCCAATAATGTTGCAATAAAGCACATAATAACAACTCCCAATGTTACCGGTGCATTAAATGTAACTTTCAGTCTCTTATGCAAACTCATCCCTCCTTCAAAAATGGGAAGAGTTCCATTTCTTCCCATTGTCTCACCAATTCTATCTTCGCTTCTTTCCTGCTTCAAGCATAGCTTGCTTTAAATCTTCTTCAATTTTAACTAATTCCTCTTGTGCCTTAACTCTCTGAACTGCTCCCTGCTCATGAATTTTAACTACTTCGTTTATAGATGCAATCAAATCTCTATTACATTGCTTCAATGTATCAATATCTACAATAGGTCTTTCTGATTGCTTAGCAGTCTCGACGGTTGCCATCTTCAATGTTTCAGAATTCTTTTTTAGTAGTTCGTTGGTTTTATCCGCCAACGCTCCCTGGGCCGCAAGTGCTCTACTTGTATGCTCAATTCCCAAAGATAGTACAAGCTGATTTCTCCAAAGAGGTATTGTATTTGCCAATGATGACTGTAATTTATCCATCATTTCTCTATCGTTATTTTGGAGCATCCTAACCTGAGGTGCCGACTGAATTGAAATAACTCTTGTAATCTCCAAATCAGACAATTTTTTCTCAAATCTGTGACACAAATCTTCATAATCACGATATGCCTGCACATCTTCCTGCTTATCGCTGTTTTCTGCGATACTCTTTAACTGTGCGAGTTTTGTTCCTTTTGCATGATCTAGTGCTTTCTTTCCGGCAATAATATACATGGTCAACTCTTTATAATACTGCACATTCAACTCATACATTTGCTGATACATAGATATATCTTGTCCAAGCACATCTCTATGTTTAATCAAATCCTTTTCTATTCTATCCACATTACTTTCGGCCTTGGCATAATTAGCTCGTATTGAACCTACACCTCTTTTAGCTTTTTGAAAGATGCCTAATATTCCTTTCTTCTCTGGCTCTGTTGTTGCATCCAAAGCCACTGTAAGCTCTTTTAATGAATCCCCAACTTCTCCCAAATCATATGTTTTTACTTTTTTAAGTATTGTAGTTGAAAACTCTGATATATTGGTTTGTGCCTTAATTCCATAATTTACAATCTGATCCACATTTTCAATGTCAATCTCACTTGCAAACTGTTCTACCATAGCCTTTTCTTCTTCAGATAGCATACTTTCATCGATAGTTCCGGCAGAATAATTTGATTCCGATTTATTTACCACGCTTTGCATAGTAGGTACACTATCTAGTAATTTCTCAGCCATCTTTTGCTCTGGATTAAGTGTCAACTGTATCTTCTCTTCCATAATGAAGTCCTCCGTTATTTTATTATCTCAATGAGCCACTAAGCTCCAATCTTATGCCTCCGTCTTTCTTCTCAATACTGTCAAGGTCATCTAATGCCTTTTTAAGTGTTTCATTTGTGTTCATTAACTTTTCAACGCAAAGTTCTGTGTAGTCTACACGCTTTTTTCTGCCTATGTTTTTTTCTTTTGTTATATATTTTTGAGTTATTTCTGCAACTTTTGTTTGAATTTCCAAATTCCGATTCATCTTTTCAATTCCTAAAAGAAAGGTAATCTGATTTCTCCAGATTGGAATAGTTCCAGATACAGCTCCCATAATTTTATCAATTAGTTGTGCATCATTTCCCAACATCAATTTCATCTGAGCCTTAGTCTGCAATGCAACAGTATGCGATATGCCTAAATCTTCAAGTCTCTTTGAAAGCCTTTCATACCATTCCTTAATATCATCAGAAATCGGACCTTTTGGTTTTTGATTCACTACATCATTGCCATATGATATAGCTGTCTGCAAACTTGATAACGTTTCATCTATACACCTGCTCAACTCTTCAAATAATTTTGAATCTTTAATCAACTGTGCCTCTTGTAGTTTCAATGCCAATTCCATTTTATCCATATATACAAGAACATCATTGTATTTCTTTATTAGGCGTTCCCTCTTTTTTTCATTACTGCCTGAAAATATACCTACCTTTTTTTCTATTGAGACCTGAAAATCATCTATTTCCTTAAGTAGGTCATGAATTAAATATTCCAAATCGCCGTTGCTATTAAGCAACTGGTTTGAAATTGCCTTTGAAAATTCTCTTAGCTGTTGTTGAGCTTCACACCCAAATAACAGTATGCTGTCATCATTTCCTACTATCAACTGATTTTTTTCCAATACTTCTATTTCATTACCCTCTTTCTCCAATCATATTCACTTTCCATTGTTGATTACTCTGAAAGTCCATCCTGCTTCATTAAAATCTCCATAGCAGAAATATCTGTCGCTATATCCATCTCCTTCTCATGATAAAACTTATCTAATAATCCTTCAAATGAATCTATGATTTTATCTATAGCCCCTTCAATATCTTTTTTTGTTTTTTCCAGACTCTTACCTTTTATCTGTTTTTCATCAATCTCTATATATGCTTCAAGAAGTTTTTCTGTTGTTGGTAAGTAATAATTCATAAACATTCCCAACTTATCTGCATTTTGTGGATTAACATCTACTTCATGAAATATCATTGATACTACATTTTCCATACGATGCAGCTTCTGCGAAATTATCTTATCTTTGATGATGTCATTGCTTTCATGAATTTTATCAATATATCCCTGACCCTGATCCATAATTGCCTGCATCTCTTTTGTTCGCTCTTTCATTCTAAGACGTTCCTCAACTTGCTTTCTATAATATCGATCATATACAGCCTGCTTATCTTTATACTTTTCATATACTTCATCAGAGACAATAAACATCAAATTGTCCTTGCCAAAATGCCCCTGTGGTATTAACTTCATCTTTACAGCCTTATTCAAGTCTTTAATTACTTTTTCTGGTTCCACTTTTGAATAAACTGCCAAATCATCAATAATCTCGATATTTTTAAACTTAAGATCCTTTACATATGTATTATATCTTTTGTTAAAGTGTATTTCACAAAATTTTTCTGCAATAACAATGCAATTTATAGCGATGACAATTGCCGATACAAGAATACCCATAAGTGCAGACATTCTAAATATATCAGAATATACTATGGTTCCTATATAAATAGCTATATAGTACAAGCACAATGCAATAAATAAAATCCCCACTACAACACTCCACGTATATACTACCGGGCAGTTGTATTCAAATACATATTTATCTCGGCTAATATTTACACTTGGTAACTTATCAAGCCGCTCTATCATTCCCGAAAATGACCCCTTTTCAACGCCATTATTAACAATGTCTACAGCTTCCTGTACCTCTTGTAAATATTCATCTTTAAAATTATCATACTTTTCCTTCGGCTTTTCTCCAGAAAATAAATTATTCAATATCTCCATCACAATTTCTCCTACCGTAGTTATTCAATTTTATCAGTTGCAGATGGCTGATGAATTTCTCCAACATCGATTTTTGTAACTTCACTTGATGCTGGCACCGCCAATGATGGCATAATACTTGATGCAGGTGTTCCATTTGGTAGCTCTATATTCTGATTTACATCCGGCAGCTTAAATGTGTCAGCAGTTGCTGTAACAACAGGAGTATTTATTGTTGGTACATTTTCTGCTGCTGGTGCCTTATATGTAACATCTCCTTCTGAGCTATAAGTCGAGTTTGAATGTGATGATGTATTTGAGTGTGATGTATGGCTTGCATGACTAGAATGCGTATTTGAATGCGAACCATGATCTGAATGCGATGTATGGCTTGCATGACTCTCATGGCTTCCGTGATTTCCATGCCCACTTGTCCCTGAACTATGTGAGCTATGAGACTTATGTGAACTATGTGATCTATGACCTGCAAACACTTCCATCTGCATTAAGCTTCCAAGCACAACTATCATAGTGCCTAGCACAAGCAATTTTTTTCCAGGGATATTTCCCTCTTCATCTTCAATTAAATTTTCTATACTCTTTTGGAACTTCGGAAATAATTCATCCATATTATTCATATATTTTCACACACTTTCCATTCGTCCAATCTGTCTGATAATGAGTTGACGAATTCGTATAATATTGGCATTCTCCATTTGGTTTGCCGTTCTCAAATGAACCCGCAAGTTTGTATCCATCATCGCTTGAAGGATAAAAATATGTTCCGCTTCCATTCATCTGATCCTCAGACCACTTTCCCTCATACGATGCGCCACTTGTCCATTTATATGTTCCCTGACCTGACTTTTGTCCATCAGTAACATTTCCATTATACTGATCTCCATTACTATATTTTATCTGTGCCTGTCCTGACAATTTTCCATCACTCATTGTCCCACTATAAGTGGTTCCACTAGCCAATGACATTTCAACATCGGTTGGTTGTCCATCCGTAATTGTAAAAGTATAATTACCAAAATCATTTTCTATATGATAGCTGCCATTCACAAATGTATTTTTATCAAATGTACCGCTCGCATAACTTCCATCTGAATATGTGTAAGTTCCTGTTCCAGTCATCTGATCAGAAGCCCATTCTCCGTCATATTTATCACCTGAACTCCATGTATATACACCCTTTCCGTTCCTGCATCCATCAACAAAACTTCCTTCAAAAATATCTCCACTTACGAAGGTCATCTTTCCTGAACCAGTCAGTTTCTTGGAATCACAAGTTCCTACATATGTTGAACCATCCGCATATTCTATAGACGCCTTATCAATAGTTCCTGATTTATAAGTCAAATTATAACTACCGGTATTGTTTTTGAATGTGCATACCCCATCCTGAAAAGCGTTGTCTTTAAAAGTACCTGAAAAAATCACACCATCCGGTGTTGTATATGTACCTTGTCCGCACATCTTATCATTCTTCCACTCACCTTCATATACAACACCATCATCCCATGTGAACGTTCCTTTTCCACTTTTTTTGATTCAGAAAATTCGCCATGATATGTACCTTCATTAGGAGTATGCCAAATACCTTTTCCCTTTAACTGATTTTGGTTCCATTCTCCTGTATATTCAGTTCCCGTTTTAAAAGAAAATTTACCTTCACCAGAAAAATATCCAAAATCAGTTTCACCTGCATACAAGCCTTTTGTAAGCTGAATCTGTCCCGATGAACGCATTTCATGTTCTCTTAAAACTCTTTGTTGCAAATCATTAGCTTGTATTTTTTGTCCAAGACCTCCCGCAACGATTATCTCGGCTACGGTCAAAATGACAAGTCCCCATGATGATAATTTTTTTCTTCGTTTAAGTGCCTTTTCATACTCTTCTTCGGGTGTTATCAACTTTTCTACTGAATTACTATTTTCCATTTTATTCATATCCTCTTCGGACAATTTCACTTTTTCTAAATCCGCCATCTCAATCACTCCATGAATTTAATATCCGCATTGTTTCCTCATCATTTTCATAAAACTTCGAGAATAAATAATCTAATATTCCAGAGTATACTCTACATTTATATCCCCTCGGTTGTTTTTCTATCACATCTCCATCCAAAGCGTAATTTACAACCGGACAAGTTCCACAATATGGCTGATATACACAATCACAACAAGTCGGAATTGTTTCCAAAACACTGGATGCACATACTGTCTTACATACACTATTATTTATCAAATCTGCATAAGTGTTGTTATATACATTTCCTAATTGAAATGTACTTTGTCCCATCTCATGAAGCATTCGTCCCTCATCACATGTAAAAATATTACCATCCGCATAATATGCCAACTGTCCAACGCCTGCGCCACATGGTGAACGTAATTCCATATAATTCATGAAATTGCCTCTTATTCTTCTCAATAAAATTGCAGCGTGATCTTCTTTGATGAATCTCCCTGCTTTATTTATTTCAATCAATTCATCTAATGCTCGCTGATAAAATTTAATAAACTCCTCCGAGCTATATCCTATTTTTTCCCAACTCTTTGCAGCTTTTCCTAGTGGTGTTAATGGTCTTATAAAAATGCTTTCAAATCCCATATCTACGTAGGTGTGAACTATTTCTTTAGGAAAGTTAAGTGAAAATCGTGTAGTTGTTTCTATGGCTCCCACCTGCAAACCAGCTTTTCTTACTCTCTCAACAGAATTTATTACTTTTTTGAACGTACCAGTTCCATCAGCATACGGACGATTATTATTGTGTACTAATTCACTTCCATCTACTGAAGTTGATATTCCAAAACTATACTGTGCAAAAAAATCCAACATTTCCTCATTTAGCAATGTTAAGTTAGTTACTACAGTATACGCTATCTCATGATTCTCTTTATGTATTTCGGCATATTGTACTATATGTTTTATAACCTCAAAATTAACTAATGGCTCTCCACCCTGAAACTCAAAACATAAAGACTGTTCTGGCGATTGCAACGCTATATCTACTGCCTTTTCAGCCATCTCTTTATTCATAATAAGATAAGAACTTTCTACACCATTATTTGCCTGACAATATATGCAGCTCATATTGCATACTGTAGTTACTACAAAAATATGTAATGATGTTGCTACATTGACATGCCCCTTTATTTCTCTTAATGCATATTTGTTTATAGATGAATATTCCAAGTCTGATTCATCATATATCATCTTTTTCTCAATAAGTGATTCGTATAATTCCGATTCTCTATCAACATCCAACGAAAGAATCTTCCTAAAATCCTCTTTACTGACAAACATATATTTTCCAAAATCATTTGTCATTAGAATAGATTTTCCATATTGCTTAAAGTTAAAGTAATTTAGCTTCATATAATTGCTCTCAATTCTCCCTTTTCCATAGACATTGTTCCTGCAAACACTCCGCCACAAGCATTTTTCATTTTACAGTTCTCACAAGTCTCAGCATATCTTACTTTATCCGGTGATATACTCTTTTCACACAATGTCCAATATTCCTTCTTCACGATACACAATGGAAAATTATATAGTTTCACATCAATTCCATTTTCTATCAATACTAAGGCTGCATCCTCTGCAGCTTGCGCAGCATCTACATATGATACCCATACTTTGTCCTGATTAACCCTTGCGCTTCCAGTCATCTCCATTGCCATAATGCTGACATAATCCACTTCCGAAAGTTCATCCGAAATCATCTGTGCAATATTATAAATATCATCTTTGTTCAATCTGCTTACAACAATCCTTAATTCAACATGAATTCCCGCCTTCAATAGCTTTTTTATCCCTATCTTGGTCTGATTAAAGCTACCATTTGACTGAGTTATCATATCGTGAATATTCGCAGTAGACCCATGAATAGGTATCGCAACTATGCTGTTCTTCGGTGCTTTTTCCACAAACCTTTGCACATATGAATCAACTGCAAAAATTCTTCCATTAGTTAGCAATAAAAAATCTGTACATTCAAATTTTTCGCTAAGGAATTCAAAAAATCTAAATATATCTGGACCTACCATAAACGGCTCACCACCTGTAATTGTGAGATGTGGAACATCCGTAGGTATATGTTTTGCAATTTCTATCAAAGTATCTACACTAGTATTTCCACCCTTTTGCCGAGATATATTTGGAGATGGACACATAACACAATTAGAATTGCATTTACCCGTTACAAAGAAATAATTATCCAGTGAACTATCATCGTAGTATTTCGAAAGTCTTCCATTTTCCCATAGTTCATATACATCATAATTATGTGCAGCTTCAAACTTCTGAATAATGTTTTTATCTCTAGATATTTGCAAATCTTCCGGATACAACCTTATATCATTATCTGATATATAAATAAAATCCAAATTGTCCTTAAGCAAATCTTCCTTTGCAGCTTGACTTAAAGCCAAAGAAACAATCTTATATTTTCCATTATAATTCTCTAGCTTTACAATCATTTAACAATCCCCCATATTATGAAATAACTTAAAAATCCAGCAAATATAAAAATTGCAAATGGAATTTTTCTAACAACCGTTACTGCTATAATATTTCTACTGCTTGCCCACCTACCAATACTATCCACTTGTTCTTCTGTTAACCTGCTTCTTAAATCCTCAGATGATATAGGTGGAAGTCCTCTTACTCTCGAATTCTGCATAAGCATTGAAGAAACACTTGATAATATCATTCCTCTTTTCAGGTCACATACTTTAACTTCCTGATATAAGCTTGTTCTAATCGTCATCTGACAAAGCAGGAGAAATATTACTAAAATATAATTCTCCGGATTAAATGAAAATGGAACGAAACCTAATAATAACCCTATGACAATATCAATAACATAAATTCCTACAACTATCTGCCATTTTTTCAATTTGCTTTCTTTGCCAACCATCCAAGCAAATGCCATACATACAATTCTTATAATCCATTGATTGGCATATATCCCATACAAGTTAAGGATGACAAAAAGAAGATTTATCAAACAAATATATCCTGATGCCGACAAAAAAGACTTAAAGAAATTTTCTAAATATCCCTTTACATATTCCCTTGTAAGCCTTGTTCGTCCCTTGATTAATGAATATATTGAAAAAAATAACAGATAAAAATATCCATATAAGATTGCTAGGCATAGTGCAAAATACAATGTTACATCTGATTTTCCATAAACCAAATATTCATTTGCCGGATAAAGCATTGCCATCACCAAAGTTAATTTACAATCCCCACCTGCAAATGAGTGTCTGTAAAATAGGATCAAACTGATCAAGGCAATTATTCCAAAATTTATCATAAAAAGTCCAAATAAATCTCTGGCAAAATATCCGTAATATATCACACATAAAACTATTCCGGATAAAACGAATCCAAGTAAAGTTTTATTGTAAATTCTTCCGTCTCTCACATCAGATATTGAAGTTATTATCCCTAGTAATATAAATGCAACTATAAAAAGAAATTCTATAATAATCATTTTTTCATATTCTCTGTATTTATCAAATAATTTTCAAATTCTTTTACTGTAATGTCCGGATCATATTTGCAACTGTTAAAAATCAACTCTATATTGTTGTTTTTTCTTTTCATTTTAATTCTTGCAAAATCTTTATATACATCACATGTTTCTTTTATGTTTTTTTCGGAATAAATTTCTGTACTCAATAACAACTTAACCATTAGTATCAAACCAATCCTTTAATATTTCATCTTCACTAAATTCTTGATTACTTTCGCTATTAGATGATTCATCCTCGTTTTTAGGTGCAACTACACTTGTTGCAACCGCCCTGGCAAGCATCAATTCTCGGATATTTTTTGTCTGTAAATAGATTTCATGCCGTGCACTTTGAGCTAAAATCTCATTTTCAAATTCATCATCAGATATTTCTTCTTTCTCATTTTTTGCATTTAACGATACATAATAATATTTCTCATCAGCATCTAAATGCACATATGCTCTATCCGTAAAATTGTAAGCAGCCTTAATTAGTGCAATTTTTGAATAAAGCTCTCTATTGTATTTAAGTTGTCTCATAGAAATCATTCCTCACTATTCTTCTGAGTTTTTCTCCAATCTTTATATTGACCAGTAATTATTCTATTGTCTTTAGGTTTATCTGCATCTACTGGAATAGCCCATGCCCTTCCAAATTTTGTCACGCCTGCTATTCTTCCTTCGGCACACATAATTTGTACTGTTCTCGGTTTTACTCCCCACCTCTTTGCAATTTCAGCAACTGTAGTATATCCCTCAATCATTATTAACCTCACAGCAAAATAGAAAAAAGCATAACCATAATGGCAATGCTCTTTATCATCATACACTCAAATTTCGCTCTGTATTATGTACGAGCCTTTTTTTATTTATCTTACTCGCTTTAGCGAAAAATGTCAATCATGCATCTTTTATTTACATTACGTTTATCACCATTTGTGCCAGTATCTCTTTGTTATATCATTAAAATTATTTTATGTCAGTCAAATGCAATATATGTGTAAAAAAACAATCCGCTACACCAAAATCTGGCATAGCGGATTTATTTATATACATCTATCTATTTTTATTTATCAAGCAAATCTGTGTAGAAATCAGCGTAATGTGTCTCGCCTGACTTTATGTAGTCAATGGCTGCTGATGGATGCTGATTTAAGCGTCCTGTGAGCAGGTATGGAATATCGTAGCCCCATACAGCACCGCTCTCCTTGAGCGGAAGCATATGCTCTTCAACGAATTTGAGTACAGGGAATACGTTGTATTTTGGATTTTTGAGGAAGCTGAGTAAAAGCTCCATCGCACAGTTTCCTGCGCCTCGTCCCATGCCCATCATTGTTGCATCCAACAGGCTGACTCCCTGGGCTGCTGCCTCTATAGTGTTTGCAAATGCAAGCTGCTGATTGTTGTGAGCATGCATTCCTACGAACTTTCCGTTTGCCTCTGCAATTTCTGTGTATTTATCGGCAGTACGGCGAATCTGCTCAGGGTAGAGAGCTCCGTAGCTGTCCACGATGTATATGCCGTCTGCAGAGCTCTTGGCAACCATGTCAAGTGCCTGGTCAAGGTCTGATTCCTGTGTATTTGAGATGGCCATGATGTTGCAGGTTACCTCGTAGCCCTTGGACTTGGCATCCTCGATCATCTCGATTGCTGCGGGCATCTGATGTACATATGTAGCCACACGCACCATGTCAATCACACTGTCCTCGCGAGGGAGGATATCCTTCTTGTAGTCACATCTGCCGACATCCGCCATGACAGAAATCTTCATATCAGAGTTGTTGTCTCCGACTATCTCACGGATAGCTGCCTCATCACAGAACTTCCATTTGCCGAATTTATTTACATCAAAAAGCTCCTTAGATGCTTTATAACCAAACTCCATATAGTCGATGCCTGCCTTTACGTTTGCACGATAAAGAGCATTGATAAAATCATCTGTAAACATAAAGTTGTTTACCAGTCCTCCATCCCTAATGGTAGCATCAAGCACGCGGATATCAGGGCGTGCTGTCATTAAATCACCTTTCTGAGCCATTTTTGTTTCCTCCAAGTATAAATATTATTGTAACAAATATAAATATTACTGTAGCTTGATGTTACAATTTAAAGTTTTAATGCTTCAACGCTTTAAAGCATATAAGTATAATAACACAATTATTTAAAATTGCAAGTAAAACTTTACTTTTTTTTGTCAGACTAATATAATGAATGAGGTTGTAATACAATATCAAAGGAGGACTATATGATTTCTTATTTGACTTCGGCAGATATGTCGATAATAGCTTTCATCGGAGTGATTTTTGCATTCGCACTCACATGTATTGCTATTGCAAAATTAAATAAATTTTTACCAAAGGACCTCGGCAGACAGTTTGCTGTGGACGGAAAGCTTTCAGCCGGGAAGCCGAGAGGCGCCGGTATTATCTTTATATTCACATTTGTGATATCGGCAGTGCTTTTCTCACAAATCAATGCGGAGATTGCCATTTATCTTGTGCTTATAGTTATTGAGATGCTCACAGGCTACTTTGACGATGCGGCTGAAAAGCCATGGGGCGAGTATTTAAAGGGCGCACTTGATTTTGCGGTTGCAATTGTTGTGGCAGTTGTGTATCTGCATTTCAACTCAAGCACAATCACATTTGCCATATTTGGCGGCTCTGTAAATATTCCACCTGTTGTGTTTGGAATACTCACAGTCATCTTAGTCTGGGTATCAATCAATGTCACAAACTGTTCAGACGGTGTTGATGGTCTTTCGGGAACACTTACCATCATTACCATAATGACTTTCTTCGTGCTTGATTCAGTGCTCAAAATAGCTGACAGCTTCAACTATTGTATTTTATTATTTGCGGTATGTCTGCTCGGATATCTGTGGTACAATGCCACACCAAGCAAGCTTTTGATGGGTGATGCGGGCTCAAGAGCCATGGGTATATTCATAGCTATTTGTGCGCTTAAATCACAAAGCCCATTCATCTACATACTGACAGGTCTCGTGCTTATCATCGACGGTGGACTTGGACTCGTAAAGGTTTCTCTTCTTAGATTTTTGAAGATACATATTTTAAAGAATACCACAACTCCTATCCATGACCACGTCAGAAAGAAGCTCGGCTGGTCAAATGCACAGGTCGTTTTCAGATTTGCAATTATCCAGATTGTTGTGTCACTCGCGACGGTTTATCTGGCGATGATTTAACAGTTTTAAAACCATATAAAGCAAAAGCCGGAGTCTGACAATTGTCGGCTCCGGCTTTTACTTCTTTCGGCTCGTAACTGTGAATGTACCAAACAGTTACATACTTATATAATTTACTGTGTGGACTCCTTTAACACTACCTCATACGGCAGAAGTGTCCTGTTCTCAGTCTCTTCACCCTCTATCTGTCTGAGCAGATTCTTACAGGCTCTTGCTCCAAGCTCCTTTGAATCAAATGAAAGCGATGTAATGGACGGCACATTATTTTCCAGCACTGAGCTGTTGTAAAATGAAGCCACTTTCACCTGCTGCGGCACCTTTATATGCCTTTCGCGGAGCCGTCTCATGGCCTGCGCACAGACTGCATCATCCATACACAGCAGACAGTCGCAGCCTCTGTCAATTGCATCATCTACAGCCTTTTCGACATATGCTTTTCCTTCAAGGTTTAAAAATACAAGATTGTCATTTATTTTCTTTCCAAACTGCTCATGGGCATCCACTACGCCTGCGTATCTGGTCTGATTTACAACAATATCCTCGCTTCCACCGAGAAGCGCCATATTTTTCATGCCACGCATGAGCATAATTGATGTCAGCTCCCTGCAGGCACTTCTATGGTCATGGTCAATCTGCTTTACATCCTTATATTTGCATGAGCCAGCTGTGACAAACGGTATCCTGCGCTCCTGCAAGAATGTCACCTGTGGATCATCTACCATCGTGCGAAGCAGCACCACTCCATCCACCTTATGATTCTGTATGATACGCCTAAGCCCCGCCATATCATTGCCTGAACCTATACAAAGCAAAAGGTCGTATTCCATCATACCTGCTATCTCCTGAATCCCCATTATAGCTTCCTGGAAAAAAGGCAGATCGACAAGTGCATAATCCCCCGGCATCACCACACATATATTAAATGTCTTTGACTGTGCAAGCCCCCTGGCTATTACATTAGGTTTATAATCATGCTCCTGTATATATTCAAGCACTCTTTTTCTTGTTGCAGCGCCTATCCTGCCCTTCCCCGATATAGCCCTGCTTACTGTTGTCTTTGAAACGCCAAGTGCCTCTGCTACATCTGATATCGTGATATTGTTACTCATTCTGCCACCTCTTTCATCTAAACGTGACTAATCACTGAACAACTTTTATTTGTTGCGCAACTCTATTGTTTTTCATTATAACCTATCTTCATACACTTGTCATCCCAGACATGCAATTTTTGCGCAACTGACTCATTCTTCCACGCATATTCGCTCAACATTTTGCTTTCTGATGGTTTAATGTTTACACCATTTATTTACTAACGTATATTTATATTATGATTAAAGGGTCAAAAGGTATCATCGATGCATACCTTAGTGACCCGCACTACACCGAGAAAGTAGCAATTTGCTGCGGAAACGCA
>ERZ773107.148-NODE-148-length-76423-cov-12.699442_pt1 | contig 76423 bp, 59 predicted proteins | sample MGYA00580571_ERZ773107 | MGnify/ENA primary metagenome ERZ773107 (study PRJEB29015, sample SAMEA2737843) | human gut metagenome | biome: human gut; feature: human-associated habitat; material: faeces | place: China | collected 2012 ... | reverse complement strand
CCACCGCCTAACGGCGGTCCCCCTCCCCTTTCAGGGGAGGCTATCATGAAAATTGTTTTTCGTGAAAGTGCTGCACAGCAGGTTGACATTTTCCATGAAATATGTTACAATTTATGATATGAGCATATTCGGGGAACGAATATGGGAAAAACGGCTGCTTTTCCGAAAGACGGCAGAGCGGCGTATCAGAAAGGATGAAGTTGTATGAATTTTGTAACGGTCCTGTTTTTCCTGGGACTGCTGCTGACGATCGTGGCATCCGTGGGGCTGCTGCGTCTGACGGGGAAGAAAGCACCGCAGGAACAGCGCCTCTGGCCGCTGGCACAGAAACCGGCTGCTGACGAAATGGCAGAAACGGAAAAAGATACCGAAAATGCGGAAGATGCCGCACCGGAGCAGGCTGCGCCGAAAACGCCTGCCGCCGGGAAAAAGCGGCTGTCTGTGCCGAATCTCATCGTGCTGGCAGTCTCTGCCGTGCTGGTGGTGCTGGGACTGGGCGACCTGTTCGGCATCGCCGATTATGGTCAGTTTGAGGGCGCTTTTCTGCTCATGGGCATTGCCGCTGTGCTGCAGTATGCTGCCTGTCTGCTGTACCAGTGCCGGAAGAGCCGGACGGTGCGCTTTTTCAGCAAGCTTTTGCTGGTCATGACCGTGCTGGAGCTGACGGTGTTCCAGTATCCGTCCTATCATCTGATGCTGGGCGACTATCCGGAGAAGATTCTGCTGCCCTCGGATGCCACGGTGGAATCCGGGGACTATACCCTGGACGAGAACCTGCACACGCTGACCATCACCGGCAAAAACGAGTGCGTTATCACGTTCAACGATCTGAACGTACCCATCGGGACAGTCCGTGCCGTGGCAAAGCTGGGGAAGGACACCAAGCAGTCCCAGATGGTGCTGGATATGGCGGATGCCACCCATGTGGACTATCGGTATGACATCGCCAAGCAGGCGCTGGTCAAGGGCAGAGAGAATACCCAGTACATCGCCTGTGAATTTTCCGGGGATGTCTCCAAGCTGCGTCTGAAGTTCACCGGAAAAAATGACGGGGACGGGGTAGTCCTGCAGAGCGTACAGCTGAATGCGCCCATTCCCTTTGCCGTTTCGCCGCTCCGGATGGCGCTGGTGCTGGTGCTGGGAACGCTGGCTTATGCGGTGGCGTGCAGCACTACGCTGAAACGCCCGTATCTGGAGACGAAAAAGCTCTGCCGCCGTACCATTACAGTGATGACCGCAGCGGTCATGGCCGTGGCAGTGCTGATCGTTATGGCAAAGCTGCCCGACGGCGGTTTCGCCGGACAGTTCAAGCTGGACAGCGGCAACCAGATCACACAGGAACAGGTGGACGCTTTCGAAAACGGACAAATTTCCCTGCTGAAAGAAGTGGACGATGCGCTGCTCCAGGTGGAGAACCCTTATGACTGGGGAATGCGAAACGACTCCGGCGCAAAGGCGGAGTGGGACCACGTATTCTATGACGGCAAGTATTATTCCTACTACGGCATCGCACCGGTGGTGCTGCTGTATCTGCCGTATCACAAGCTGACCGGACACTACTGCTCCACGAACCTGTCTATCCTGCTGTTCAGCCTGGTGGGACTGCTGTTCCTGGCAATGGCATATCTGGCATTCGTCAAGCGCTGGTGCAAAAACGTCTCTGCCGGAAACATCATCGCCGGCATGGCGATCCTGTTCAGCTCCTGCGGCATCTGGTACAGCGTGGGACGCACGCTGTTCTATGAGATTTCCATTTCCTCCGGATTCGCCTTTGTGGCACTGGGCGCTTATTTCCTGTTCAGTTCCAACGTGCTGAGCGAGGGCAAGGTGTCTCTGGTGCGGACGGCGCTGGCATCCCTGTTCCTGGGCATCGCCGTGCTGTGCCGTCCGACTCTGGCGGTCTATGCCGTGGTGGCAGTGCTGTATTTCCTGTACGCCATCCCCAAGTCCGGGAATGTGCTGGTGCAGGCAGAGGACGGCACTTCGTCTCTGGCAGTCCGCAAGCCCCGGCGCATCGCCTACGTGCTGTGCGCAGCCCTGCCGCTGCTGGCACTGGGCATTACCCAGATGGTGTACAACTATGCCCGGTTCGGCTCGCCGCTGGACTTCGGCATCCAGTACTCGCTGACCATCAACGACTTCACCCATTCCCAGTACCACACCTCGTTCGTGCTGATCGGTCTGTGGAATTATCTCTTCGCCGCACCTCAGTTCCTGCCGGAGTATCCGTACATCAGTACGCCTTTCTCCAAGCTGGACACCAACGGCTTTTACTTCAACGATGACGGCAACACCTCCGGCATCCTGTTCCTGGCGATTCCGGTTGCGGCATATCTGCTTGCCCGTGCGGCACTGCGCCGTCTGCCGGACACCAAGACACGCTGGAAATACGGCGTGATGGTGGGACTGCCCTGCGTGGTCATGCCGCTGGTCATCATCTGCTCGATCTGGGAAAGCGGCTATGCGGTGCGCTATACGGCGGACTTCTCCTGGGAGATCCTGCTGGGCGCACTGACGATCCTGTTCTTCCTGTATCAGAAATCCAAAAACGAAACAAAAAAGGATCTGACCCGGAAGTTTATGGCGGCTGCGATGCTCTGCGCTGTTGTGGTAAACGGCGTGCAGATCTTCAAATTCGCATTCCCCCAGGAGCAGTACCCGGCAATCTGTGACCATCTGACACAGCTGATCGCATTCTGGAAGTAAGGAGCATGAATCTGATGGATACATTATATTTGGTCATTCCGTGTTATAACGAAGAAGAAGTGCTGCCGGAAACTTCAAAACAGCTTCTGGCGAAAATGCAGTCGCTGATGGCGGCGGAGAAGGTCTCGGAGAAGAGCCGCATCGTCTTTGTCAACGACGGCTCGAAGGACCGCACCTGGGAGATCATCCAGGCGCTGCACCAGGAGAATCCCATTTACCAGGGCGTGTGCCTGTCCCGGAACCGGGGACACCAGAATGCGCTGCTGGGCGGCTTGATGACAGTGAAGAATCACTGCGACATGGCAATTTCCCTGGATGCCGACCTCCAGGACGATATCGATGCCATTGACGAGATGGTGGACAAGTACTATGCCGGAAATGACGTGGTCTACGGCGTGCGGAATGCCCGGAAAACGGATACCTTTTTCAAGAAGTTCACCGCCGAGGGCTTTTATAAGGTCATGAAGATGATGGGCGCAGACGTGGTGTTCAACCACGCCGACTATCGTCTGATGAGCCGCCGTGCGCTGGACGGACTGGAATCCTTCAAGGAGGTCAATATGTTCCTCCGTGGCGTTGTCCCCATGATCGGCTATAAGAGCGACAAGGTGTACTATGCCCGAAAGGAGCGTTTCGCCGGAACTTCCAAGTATCCGCTGAAAAAGATGCTGTCCTTTGCCTGGGAAGGCATCACATCCCTTTCCACAAAGCCCATCGCCCTCATTACCCGGCTAGGTACGCTGATCTTCCTGGTGAGCATCATCATGCTGATCTATTCCTTCGTGCGGCACTGCATGGGCGCAACCATCACGGGCTGGACTTCGCTGATCGTGTCCATCTGGGCAATCGGCGGCTTGCAGCTCCTCGCCATCGGCGTCATCGGGCAGTACATCGGAAAGGTCTACTTAGAGACAAAGGAACGCCCGAAGTTTATCATTGAAACGTATCTCTCCGATGAGGACGCAGATGCGGATAAGGATAAGACACAGAAGTAATTAAAAGTAACACTGCATAAAAATAAATTCCCGGAGACTTGTCCCGGGGATTCTTTTGGAGGGTCTGGTTATGGCATATATTCCCAACGAAAACCGTTATTCTCAGATGGAATACCGCCGCTGCGGAAACAGCGGGCTGAAACTGCCCCTGCTGTCCCTGGGGCTGTGGCACAACTTCGGCGACACCAACAGCCTGGAGCGGATGGCACAGCTCTGTGAGACAGCGTTTGACGGCGGCATCACCCATTTCGACCTGGCGAACAACTACGGGCCGCCTGCTGGTGCGGCGGAGCGAAACTTCGGCAGACTGCTGAAAACCATTTTCGCCGGTCACCGGGATGAACTGGTCATCAGCACCAAAGCCGGCTATGATATGTGGGACGGTCCCTACGGCGACGGGGGCAGCCGGAAGTATCTGCTGGCGAGCCTGGATCAGAGTCTGAAACGGCTGGGTGTGGACTATGTGGACATCTTCTACCACCATCGCCCCGACCCGGAAACGCCTCTGGAGGAGACCATGGGCGCACTGGCGCAGGCGGTGCGGAGCGGCAAGGCGCTGTATGTGGGGCTGTCCAACTATGACGGCGAGACCATGCGCCGGGCGGCGGACATCCTGGAACAGCTGCACTGTCCGTACATCATCAACCAGAACCGGTACTCCATCCTAGACCGGGAGACGGAGCGCAACGGCATCCTGGATGCCAGCGCCGACCGGAAAAAGGGCGTTATCATTTACAGTCCCCTGGCGCAGGGAATGCTGACCGACCGCTATCTCCACGGCATTCCGGAGGACAGCCGCATCCGCACCGACGGCAGATTTTTGCAGGCATCCCAGCTGACGGAAGAACGCCTGGCGCAGCTCCGGCAGCTGCAGGCGATCGCACAGGACAGGGGACAGACGCTGGCACAGCTGGCGCTCTGCTGGATCCTGCGGCAGAAGGCGGTGACCAGCGTGCTGGTGGGCGCATCCCGTCCGGAACAGATCACGGACACCCTGCAGATCGTGGGGCAGAAACCGCTGACCGATGAGGAACTCCGGGCAGTCGATGCAGCAGTAGGACTGTGAGAACCGGCGTGTGCGGCTTTTTCAAAAGGGGCTTGACAATCCCGAAAAAATGGCGTATAATAGAAATAGAGAGAGGGCATACCAGTAGACGGTCTGCTCCCACTGCTTGAGTTAAAGATTTAACCGCCACAAGTTTGGAGACTACGGGCGGTTATTTCTTTTTCTTGCCGTGGTGATTCTGATTACTATTTTTATGATTATAGTAAATGTACAAGATCACGCTGATGCAATCCAGCAGAAAACTGCCGATTTTCAGCAAATCACCAAAGGTGACGTATTGATCCATCATACCGATCACCTCCCATCTGTTCAAGTGAGCAGTGGGAGCAAAAATCAGAAAAAGACTTGACCGCCTACCGTTTCAGGTATGCCCTCAGATATTCAGTATACCACGTTTTGCAAAAAATGTCAAACAAAAAATCCGGCAGCAGGACTCAGATTCCTGTTGTCGGATTTTTGCATTTCCATGTAATTTACGCTTGACTTATGCTTTTCTTATGCCTGGTTTCAGCATTTGCTTGTCCTTATGTTTAATGACTTCCATCATAATAAGCGCCATGATGACAGAGCAGATGTCCGCAATGGGCTGGGCGAAGATCAGACCGTCCAGACCGATCAGAGCGTTGGCGATGAACAGTACCGGCAGGAAAATGAATCCCTGGCGGCTGACGGACAGGATCAGAGATGCCAGACCGTGTCCCATGCCCTGGAAAGCGTTGTTGTTCACGAAGATAATGCCCAGGAACGGTCCGGAGACCATCAGCGCCCGGAGCATCTTCACGGCGTAGTTCTGCTGGGTGATAACATCTGCCGCAGAGCCGGAAGAGCCGGAGGTCATAAAGATGCTGATGACCGGCTCAGTGAACAGGAAGTACAGCGCCGTCAGAATCAGCCCCAGCACCAGGGTGCAGACCATGCTGAACCGTACCACTTTTGTCATCTTGGTGAAGTTCCGTGCGCCGTAGTGGAATCCCACCAGCGGCTGGATGCCGATACCGATGCCCAGCTGGATGAACACTACCAGCATATTTGCTTTCATGGCGATGCCCATGCCGCCGGTGGCGAGAACGTCGATGTTATTCAGCAGCCGGTTCAGCACCAGGTTGGACAGGCTCATCAGCACATTAGTGAAAAACATGGGGACGCCGATGGAGAACACGCCGCTGAAAATGCCGCCTTTCATGGTGAAGTGCTTCGGATTCGGGGAGAGCATGGTGCGGCTGACTTTCAGATAGATGAGGTAGAACAGCGTTGCCACCGTGTTGCCGATGCTGGTGGCGATGGCTGCACCCTTGACGCCCATGCCCATGGCAAGGATCATGATGGGGTCCAGGATGATGTTGGTCACAGCGCCGATCATCATGCCGAACATGGAGACTTTCGCCGCACCCTCGCCCTTGACCAGGTTGCTCATGGCGCTGCTCAGCACCGTGGGGATTGCACCCACGCCGATGTAGAACAGATAGTCCCTGGTGTACTGTTCCAGATTCTGATAGTTCTGCACCAGCTTGTCATAGGCGTCGCCGGAAATATCCTTGGAAATATTGGCGATGTTGGCGGACGCATCTGCACCCACCAGCGGCAGGATCCAGCTCACGCCCAGGGTCAGCGCCAGGGTGGCGAGCAGTCCCACAAAGACAGCGCCCCAGAAACTGAAGCTGCTGATTTTTTTCACCCGTTCATATTCCCGTGCGCCCAGAGAACGGGAGATAAAGGCGCAGCCGCCGATGCCGAACAGGTTGCCGAATGCCATGAGGATCATAAACACCGGGGTCGCCATGGAAACGGCATTCATCTGATAGGGGTCGTGGGTCTGTCCTACAAAGACTGTGTCCACCATGTTGTACAGCACGGTGACCAGCATACTCAGCACTGACGGGATCGCCAGTACTGCCACAGCCTTGGGGATAGACTCGATCTCAAAAACGGAGGTTTTCTTTTCTTTCATTTGCATATAGGCATAACTTCCTTTCTGTTACGGCGAAAAACGAGGCAGAAATGCGGTGACATTCTGCCTCGTTTGCATTTGTTCGGTTGAGGTACTCTTATACGTTAAAGCGGAACAGCACGATGTCGCCGTCCTGCATCACATATTCCTTGCCTTCCAGACGCACCAGTCCCTTTTCCTTGGCAGCCGCCATAGAGCCGCACGCCATCAGATCGTCATAGGAGACAACTTCGGCACGGATGAATCCCTTTTCGAAATCGGTGTGGATCTTTCCGGCAGCCTGGGGCGCTTTCGTTCCCCTGGTGATGGTCCATGCACGGACTTCCTGCTTGCCGGCGGTCAGATAGGAGATGAGACCCAGCAGAGAATAGCCCTCCCGGATGATGCGGTTCAGACCGGATTCCTCCAGTCCCAGATCTTCCAGGAACATTGCCTTGTCGTCTGCCTCCATGTCTGCGATATCCTCTTCGATCTTCGCACAGATGGGCAGTACTGCGGCGTGTTCTGCCTCAGCAATCTGCTTGACTTCCTGGTAGTGTTCATTTTTGTCCACGCCGTTGCGGAAGTCCTCTTCGCTCATGTTTGCGGCATAGATCACCGGCTTTGCGGACAGCAGCGGCATATCGTGGATCCAGCTCAGCTCGTCCTCGGTGAAGTCAAAGCCACGGGCAGACTTGCCCTCTTCCAGGTGCGCCTGGAGACGTTCCAGAAAGTCCACCTGTGCCTGGAGCTTTTTGTCGCCCTTCAGCGCCTTTTTGGTGCGGTCGATGCGGCGTGCCACCATCTCCATATCGGAGAAGATCAGCTCCAGGTTGATGGTCTCGATGTCCGATGCCGGATTGATTCTGCCGTCTACATGGATGATGTTCTCGTCCTCAAAGCAGCGTACCACGTGGACGATGGCGTCCACTTCCCGGATGTCGCCCAGGAACTTGTTGCCCAGACCTTCGCCCTTGGATGCGCCTTTTACCAGTCCGGCGATGTCCACGAACTCCAGGGTAGCCGGGGTGAACTTGTCCGGCTCGTACATTTCAGCCAGCTTGTCCAGACGTGCGTCCGGCACAGAGACGATGCCTACATTTTTTTCAATGGTGCAGAACGGATAGTTTGCCGACTCTGCGCCTGCATTTGTCAGGGCGTTGAACAGGGTGCTTTTGCCCACGTTGGGCAGCCCAACCATACCTAATTTCATTGTAACAGCTCCACCTTTTTGAAGAGCGTGCGCAGCATCCGGCATATGCAGAGAGATGCGCCGCAGGCTCTGAGATTATCCGGCATTGCGCCGGGGATTGACATATCATTGACACATACATTATAGTTTAGCACAGAAAGCCGGATTTGTCAAGATTTTTGCGAAAATGCGCTCGAGAATACTCTGCACAAAAGTGTAAACCATCCGTCCAATCGTAGGGGCGAACATTGTTCGCTCGTTCCGGTATCAGAGATTGTCTATTATGTTCCCCTTGAAAAGGCGCCCGTAGGGTGTGCCTTGTGCTGGGATGTCCCGAAGGGACAGGGGGATTAAGTTTACGGTTCACTATTTCAGCACAAATCGCATCCCCAAAAAACCCCCTTGCAATCTCTTCCGAAATTTGCTATACTATTATAACAGCGATACATTCAAGCAAAATCGAAACGGAGTGAATCTATATTGAATATCCCACAGAAACTGGCTGACGAGTTCCAGCTGCGGCAGGAACAGATCGACAACACCATCGCCCTGCTGGATGACGGCAAGACCATCCCCTTTATTGCACGCTACCGGAAAGAGCGGACCGGCTCGCTGGATGACCAGGTGCTGCGTGCCATCGACAACCGGCTGCAATACCTGCGCAAGCTGGAACAGCGCAAGAGCGAGATCCTTTCCGCCATCGAGTCCCAGGGCAAGCTGACCCCGGAACTGACGGAAAAGATACAGAAAGCGGAGACTCTGGTGGAGACGGAGGATCTGTACCTGCCGTATCGTCCCAAGCGAAAGACCCGTGCGTCTATGGCGATCGCCCGTGGCTTGGAGCCGCTGGCACGGACGCTGATGGCGCAGGATGCCGGAACAGACCCGGTGCAGGCGGCACAGGCGTTCCTCACGGAAGAAGTGCCGGATACGGATGCGGCGCTCCAGGGCGCAATGGACATCCTGGCAGAGGAGATGGCGAACGACGCCGACCTGCGCAAACAGATGCGCCGTCTGGTGATGCTCACCGGTACGATACAGTCCCACGCTGTGGATGCGGATGCGGAAACACCCTATCAGAACTACTACGACTATGCCGAACCGGTAAAGCGCATCGTGGGTCACCGTGTCCTCGCCATCGACCGTGGCGAACGGGAGGGCGCACTGAAAGTGGCAGTCACGCTGCCGGAGGGACACGGGGCATCCATGCTGATCCAGAAGTTTGTGAAGAACCAGAGTCCCTGCGGAAAGCTGGTGCAGACTGCCGCAGAGGATGCGTTCCAGCGGCTGCTGTTCCCGGCGGTGGAACGGGAGATCCGTAAGGCGCTGACCGAACAGGCGGCAACGGCTGCCATCGGCGTGTTTGCGTCCAACCTGCGGCAGCTGCTCATGGCGGCGCCGCTGAAAAACCGTACCGTCCTGGGCGTAGATCCCGGCTACCGCACCGGCTGTAAGCTGGCTGTGGTGGACGAGACGGGAAAGGTGCTGGATACCGGCGTGGCACACATCACCCTGGGAAAGGGCGCATCCCTGGAAAAGGGCAAGGATACCATCCGGAAGATGCTGCGGCAGCACCATGTGACCGCCGTCGCCATCGGAAACGGCACGGCGTCCCGGGAATCCGAGGCTGTGGTGGCAGAACTGCTGAAAGAGCTGCCCTATTCTGTGGCGTATATGGTGGTCTCTGAGGCTGGGGCATCGGTGTACTCTGCGTCCAAGCTGGCGGCAGAGGAGTTCCCGGAGTATGACGTTTCACTCCGGAGCGCCGTGTCCATTGCCCGGCGGTTACAGGACCCGCTGGCGGAACTGGTGAAGATCGACCCTCAGGCGATCGGCGTGGGACAGTATCAGCACGATATGCCCAAGGCGGAGCTGTCGGCGGCGCTGGACGGCGTGGTGGAGGACTGCGTGAACCACGTGGGCGTAGACCTGAACACCGCCTCGTTCTCCCTGCTGTCCCACATCGCCGGCATCAACCAGACCATCGCCAAGAACATCGTGGCGTACCGGACGGAAAACGGCGCATTCACTGACCGGAAACAGCTGAAAAAGGTGGCAAAGCTGGGACCCAAGGCGTATGAACAGTGCGCCGGATTCCTCCGTGTGCCGGGCGCAAAGAATCCTCTGGACAACACCGCCGTGCATCCGGAAAGCTATGGCGCAGCGGAGCAGATTCTCCGGGAATGCGGCTTTCAGCTGGCGGACATTGCCGGACAGGACCGCAGCGAGATCACATCCATTGCCAAGCAGCACGGTATCGCAGCCATTGCGAAAAAAGCTGGCGTGGGTGAGCCGACGGTAAAGGATATCATCAAGGAGCTGGCAAAGCCGGGACGTGACCCTCGTGACGAACTGCCGCCGCCGCTGCTTCGGAGCGGTGACATCATGGAGCTGAAAGATCTGAAACCGGGCATGGAACTGGTGGGAACGGTTCGGAATGTCATCGACTTCGGCTGTTTTGTGGACATCGGCGTCCATGAGGACGGGCTGGTGCATATTTCCCAGATCTGCGACCGGTTTATCAAGCATCCGCTGGAGGCAGTCAAGGTCGGCGAAGTGGTAAAGGTCTGGGTGCTGGATGTGGACTTGAAACGCAAGCGCATTGCACTGACCATGAAACCGCCGAAGAAAGGATAAAGGAGAACATATGGGATTTGGAAAGAAACTGACTGCCCTGGTATTGGCGGCGGCAATGACGGCTGCGGCGTGCAGCTGCGGCACGGAAAGCGGCAAAAGCACCGCCGGAGAAGAGAGCAGCCAGGCAGAGGAAAAGCCGGACTTCCGCACGGAAATGCGGGACGATATGACCACAGGCGACATCGTGGCGGAAATGGGGCTGGGCATCAACCTGGGGAACACCCTGGAGGCGTGCGGCGACTGGATCGACAGCAGCGGCGGCGTGAACAGCTATGAGACCGCCTGGGGCAGCCCTACGGTGACTGAGGAAATGATCGCAGGCTATGCTGCCGCCGGGTTCGACTCGGTGCGCATCCCGGTGGCGTGGTCGAATCTGATGGGAGACGACTACACCGTTGCGCCGGAACTGCTGGATCGTGTGGAGACCGTGGCGCAGTATGTGCTGGACAACGGGATGTACGCCGTGGTGAATCTCCACTGGGACAACGGCTGGATCGCCGGATTCTCCACCGACTATGACACCTGCATGGAGAAATACACCCGCATCTGGGAGCAGGTATCGGAGCGCTTTTCCGGTTACGGCGACCATCTCATTCTGGAATCCATGAACGAAGAGGGCTGTTTCGACGATCTGTGGAATCACTACAGCGGTTCGGAGGACGGCAAGGCGGAGGCATACGGCATCGTCAACCGCATCAACCAGAAGTTCGTGGACCTGGTGCGCAGCTCCGGCGGCAACAATCCGGAGCGCCATCTGCTCATTGCCGGCTATGCCACCGACGTGGACATGACCTGTGACGAGATGTTCCAGATGCCGGAGGACAGCGCCGGACGGTGCGCCGTGTCGGTACATTATTATACGCCGTCTACGTTCTGCATCCTGGAAGAGGACGCCGACTGGGGCAAGGCAAAGACCACCTGGGGTTCGCCCAGAGACCAGCGGATACTGGAAAAGGACATGGAAAAGCTCCAGACCCGTTTCCTGGACAACGGCATCCCGGTCATCATCGGCGAATACGGCTGTTCCACCGGGAACAAGACCGAGGACGCCGTCCGGACATTTCTCACGGCGGTGGCACGTGCGGCGTATTCCCGTGGGATGTGTCCCATGCTGTGGGACATCACCGGGGTGTTCTATGACCGCAGCAGCTGTAAAATGATCGACAGCCAGCTGGAGCAGGAACTCCGGGATATTGCAGAGACGGCGAGAAACTGAAAAAATTGGTAAAGATGCGCTCTGAAAACTGCCGGAAAAAGGCGTCAGAGCGCATCAAAATAGCAAGTTGTTTTTCACGCAATTTTTCAGATTTAGAAGAATTGCACAAAAACAGAGGTTGCTTTTATTCGTGCTGTATAAAAATGTGTGGAAAATGAAAAAAACGCTTGCAAAAAATCTACAAATATGCTATGCTGGTATATGGAGAAGTAGGGTGCAGGAAAGCACTGGTATGGCTTCATGAAGATGTGCGCCGGCTGTGCAATTGGAAAGCGGAAAGCACGCAAATCAATTTTAAGAATGTCCCCCTTGAAAAGGGGGATGTCAGCGTAAGCTGACAGGGGGATAATCCCGACCCTTGCTCTTTACGGAGCATTCACCTCAGCACAAGGCACACTCTATGGGTGTCTTTGCAAGGGAAGTAATTAGAAAATTGATTTGTGTGAGCGGAAAGGGGGCAGCAGACGACTGGCACGGCGGAGGTACGGAAACCAAGGGGCAGAAAAGCTTCTCTGCACACAACCAAGGCGGCGCTATGCCGCAGAAAATCAAGAAAGGAAGAATGATAAACATGAAGATGAAGAAGTTTCTTTCATCTCTGACTGCTGGTGTAATGGCGGCAACTACCGTATTCACCAGTGCGCTGGTAACACCGGTTATGTCGTTTATTGCGACTGCGGCTGATGCTGACGCAATCGGTACAGCATCCCTAATGGGACAGGTAGGTTCTAATACGAACTGGGTTAAAACAGAAAATTCAACAAGTATCGCTGGTGACGGCGAATACACCGTTTCCTGGGATTTGAAGGAGGCATCGGCTTCGATCGATTTTCTGATTGTTCAGATTTCACCCGAAGGAACAACGGAAAACTTTACAACAGACTCTTTTAAGGATTTGAAGGTATCTCTGAGTTCTGTTTCCATCAACGGCGAAGAAGTAACAGATGCTGTAACAGATGGTAAGGTAGTAAATACAAGATACTATGAAAACAAAAGTGATCCTGGTACGACCCGTATTTATCTGAACGGCAAATGGGCTGGCGCAGCTGGTGCGCTGGATAACTTCGATGCCTCTAAGGTAGATGGCGGTATCTCCACAATTTCCGTTACCTTTACTGTAGAGGGCACCGGCAAGACCACCACAACCACTACCAGCGAGACCACTGCGGAAACCACAGAGACCACCGTTTCTTCCGCAGTTTCTTCTGATGTTTCCAGCGAGACATCCGAATCTGTTGTAACCACTGCATCTGCATCCTCTGCCGAGACTGTGACAACCACAACTGCTCCGGCAATTAAGGACGTAGAGGCAAAGATCACCACCGGCACCCAGAAGGGTACAGACGGTGATATCCAGGCATATGCAGAATTTGACCCGAACGGCGCAAAGTCTGCAACACTGTATTATACCGTAACTTCCAAGGATACCGAGTCCAGCGGTGCTTTCGGCACATACAACGGCGATTGGTTCCAGGAAGAATTTAAGGCAAGCGTTGGCGCAAATGGTGCCTGCACAGCAGATTACACCATCCCGTCCAATGTTGGCAAGACCGTAAAGGCAATGATCTTTTATCCGGATGCAAGCAGCGTCAAGATCGACAAGGTGGTTCTCCACTATGATTCCGCTGTTACCACATCCGCAACAACCACCAGTGTCACCACAACCACTGAGGCAGCAAAGTACACCAAGGTACTGACTCCGAAGGCTGAGGAAGACAAGGGTACTGACGGCAAGGCAAGCAACACCAAGGTTGAGTTCGACCCGATGGGCGCTTACAAGGCAATCGCTTACTACACCGTAAAGACAAATGACACCAACACCAGCGGCGCTTTCGGCACATGGAACGACAGCCTGCCGGAGGGTGAAGAGTGGCAGAGCGAGGAATTCAAGGATCTGGCCGTTCCGGCAAACAAGCAGGTCGTTGTTTCCTACAACATTCCGAAGACTGTCGGCGAAACCGTGCAGTTCATGGTTTATTACCCGAAGTTCGGTGATGTGACCATCGACAAGATCGTTCTGTGCTTTGACGAAGATCCGGATGCAACAACAACCTCCGTTTCTTCCACCACAGAGATCAAGACCACTGCATCCAGCGTGTCCTCTGAGACAGAGACCACTGCATCTGCAACCACCAAGGGAACAGAGTCCAGTGCATCTGAGACAACAAAGGCAACAGAGACCAGCGCAACCTCTGCAACTACCGAGACTGACAAGGCAACAGAGACCAGCGCATCTGCAACCACAAAGGATACAGAATCCAGCGCAACCTCTGCAACCACCAAGACTGACAAGGCAACAGAGACCAGCGCTACCGAAAAGGCAACCACTGTTACAAGCACCACCAAGCAGTCTGCAACCACAACTGCAACAGATGCACCGAAGGGCAAGGGCATTGTCATCGACATCGGCGAGGCTAACGCAGAGCCGGGCGAAGAGGGCGTTGAACTGCCGTTCTATCTGCAGAAGTATATCCCGTCTGAGGGCTTCAGCTTTGCAATTGATGTCCCGATGGTAACTGCAAAGATCCTGAGCATCAACAAGACCGAAGTTTCCAAGGACGGCGTGGATGAATATGTATCCGGTTCTGTCCGCAGAACTTCCAACACCGCAGGCTTTGAGGCATTCGGCGCTGACGAATCCGCAGCTCCGGAAGATCGCTGGATGTACTTCATGTGGACTGTTTCCGCCGGCACTGCAACCATCCCGGATGAAGAAAACGGCGCAAGCAACTTCATGAATATGTACTTCGACATCGCTGACAACGCAGCAGATGTTGCAGCAGAATACGGTCTGGAACTCCAGACAGATGCTGACGGCAATACCTACTACTTCTTCCCGGTCAACTTTGCACAGTACCAGAAGGTAAACTGGGACTTCTCCGGCACAGCAGGCAGCGCATACATCATGCCGAACCAGCAGTTCCTGGACGACAGCAGCAATGACCTGGCTACCACAGACGTTACTTACTACAACGGCGGTTTCCGTGTATACACCGACAAGAAGGATGTTACTACATCTTCTACCGCTGATACAACCACATCCATCACAACCACAAAGGCAACCACAACTACCGAAGAAAAGGATATGCCGATCAACCTGGACATCGATGAGGTTTATGTATATCCGCAGCCGGCTGGCGAAAACCCGGATTATATTGGCATTGAAGAAGAACTGGGCGTAAAGGTTATTGCCAAGGAAGGCGTAGACACCAAGAGCTATGGTATCAGCGGTGCAGTCGCATTCCCGGATGCAACCGCAAAGCTGTTCACCATTCCGGACGGCATGGAGAGCAAATTCGCAGTCAACGACTTCGGTTCCAGCGGCAGACCGAACATGATCGACTTTGCTGCTTATAAGAACGGCACATCCACCATCACCGACGGCAGCGACCGCTGGATCCGCTTCATCGAAGCATTCTCCAACGACGGTCCGCAGGATCCGGCTGAGCTGGATCGTATCTTCCACCTGGTATTCGATGTACCGGATGCAGATACCGTACAGGCAATCGCAGACGAATATGGTCTGACACTTCAGACCGGCGAGTATGACGGCAAGACTGTTCAGTACTACGAGTTCCCGGTAACCTGGGCTCCGGACGGCATTGACCAGATGCCCAGCGGCGGCACCATTGTTGATGTTGAGCGCTTTAAGTATCTGAACGGCGAGGGCGTGACCGGTGAGGATATCTTCGACGACCAGGTTGGTCTGAAGGATGGTGCGATCCGTGTTATCATGAAGGAAGTGGAAGATACCACAACCACAACCACAACTGTAACAACTACCACTACTACAAAGGCATCCACAACCACAACAAAGGCATCTGCTACAACAACCACAAAGGCATCCACAACTTCTACAACAAAGGCATCTGTTACAACAACGACAAAGGAATCCACTACGACAACAAAGGCGTCTGCTACAACAACTACAAAGGCATCTACGACAACAACAGAAGAAGCGACTTCTACAACAACAACCGAAAAGACAACCGTTTCCGAGACTTCCGGAACAACAACTACAAAGGCAACGGAATCCGAGGCTCCGGTAAGCACAACTACTGTAGAATCGACTACCACAGAGAGAGGCACATTCACCAAGAAGACTACAACTGTGACAACGACTACAGAAGATGCAAACTACACCAAGGTCTCCAGACCGACCGGAACAACCACAACAGAAACCACAACTTCTGCTGAGAATACCACAACTTCCAGCGAGACAACCACAAGCACTGGTTCTTCCAGCGATACTGTTACTTCTACCACAACAACCGAGACTCAGCCTGCCGGCAAGCCGGATGTTAAGGTAAAGGAAGATGCAAACTTCTACCTGTCTGAGGACACTCGTGCATTCGACCCGGCAGATCTGGTAGAGAGCGCAACTCTGGACGGCGAGGACATTCTGAGCCAGCTGACCTTCGAGTACGCTTCTCCGAAGGATATGTACGATGCACTGCACGGCGATATCGCTTATGTTGCATCTGACTTGAAGGTTCTGTACAACGGCGAAGAAGTCGGCACTGCTAAGGTTTACATCGGCATCAAGGGTGATACGGACTTGAACGGTAAGGTTGAGGCAACTGATATGTTCTACAATATGTACTATCAGGCAAGACTGGGTGCCGGCATCAAGGAAGGCGTAACTCTGTTGGAGAACAACCAGGATGAGAATCTGGAGAAACTATCTTACTTCTTGACCGATATCGACACCGAGAGCAAGGAAGGCAAGAACACTGCCGACAAGTCCATCACTCCGACTGACCTGTTCTATCAGATGTACTACATCGCTCTGAAGGGCGCAGGCTACAAGGATACTGTTTGGACCGATGTTTGCCCGGATCTGAAGAACCTGCAGGGTTCCTGCTGGTATGAGGCAAAGTAAGCCAAACCGAAACAGAACGTGAAAACGTTTTTGACAGCCTGGATATGACATCATAAGAAAACCCGATGCGGGAGCAATCCCGTGTCGGGTTTTTGTTTTCAAGCGGAGGGTTGTATCTGTTTTGTTTTTCGGCGGTGATACTTTCCTTTTTTCAAATTCTGTTTTGTTGTGTAAAAAATCGCAAACAAAGCTTGCAAATTTGAGGAAAATCGGCTATACTGAATAGTGGAGTATTGTATGAGCGTGTTCTGCATCCGGCGGATTTTCCGGGAGGACAGAACAGGCTCCGGGAACAGCAGTTCGGGACGGTGCAGAAATGCAGCGCCGGACTGCCGTAGAAAGGGGCATGACATTGAAAGCGATTGACGAAGCACGCCGGCTGCTCAGCTCTGAGGCGTTTACAGAAACCGCAGTGCTGCTGAGCGGCGGCACAGATCTGGCAGAAGCATATCGGACACGTCTGCTGCGTGCCATTGATACATTTACACAGCATTTCGGCAGCGACCGGGAGATCGCCGTTTTTTCTGCGCCGGGACGGACAGAACTGGGCGGCAACCACACCGACCACCAGCGTGGTCATGTGCTGGCGGCAAGCATCAACCTGGATGTGATCGCCGTTGTGGCACGCCGCACCGACAGGACTATCTGCGTGAAGTCCGAGGGCTTTCCGGCAGATGTGATCTCTCTGGATGAGCTGGAGCCGGTGACAGACCAGAAACCCACCGCAGCCGAGCTTATCCGTGGTGCAGCTGCCTGGTTCCAGCAGTACGGATGTCCGTTGGATACCGGCTTTGATGCGTATACCACATCCCAGGTCATGCCGGGTTCGGGGCTGTCCTCTTCTGCGGCATTTGAGGTGCTGCTGGGGAATATCTGCAACGCCCTGTACGCCGACAACCGGTTCACTCCGGTGGAGCTGGCGCAAATGGGACAGTATGCGGAAAACGTCTATTTCCATAAGCCCTGCGGTCTGATGGATCAGATGGCGTCGTCTGTGGGCGGCGCAGTTGCCATCGACTTTGCGAATCCGGTAAAGCCGGTGGTGCATCCGGTGAAGTTCGACTTTTCTTCCACCGGTTATGCGCTGTGCATCGTGGACACCGGCGGGAATCACGCAGACCTCACAGAGGAATATGCGGCGATCCCCAGGGAAATGGGCGCTGTGGCGAAGTATTTCGGCAAGGATGTGCTTTCTGAGGTGAAGTCGGAACAAGTGCTGTGTTCGATTCCCGAACTGCGAAAGGCGTGCGGCGACCGTGCGGTGCTGCGTGCCATGCACTTCTACCGGGAGGACGGCAGAGCCCAGGGCGAATCGGATGCCCTGGAGCGTGGGGACTTCGAGGCGTTCCTGCACCTGGTGCAGAACTCCGGCGAATCCTCCTACTGCCTGCTGCAAAATGTTTACCCGTCCTCTGTGCCTGCGGAACAGCCGGTCTCCATCGCCATTGCAGTTGGCTCGGCAGTGCTGGGCGGACGTGGCGCCATCCGGGTACACGGCGGCGGTTTCGGCGGAACAGTGCAGGCATTTGTACCGTCTGTGCTGCTGACCCAGTTCCGGGACGGCATGGAGGCTGTGCTGGGCGAGGGCTGCTGCCACGTGCTGCAGATTCGCCCCATCGGCGGCATGACAATTTTGATCTGACGAAGATAGAATTTGACAGAATTCGAAAGGAAGCGTAAGAAAACATGGGAAAAATTCTGGTCACAGGCGGTACGGGCTTTATCGGCAGCCATACCTGTGTGGCACTGACCAACGCCGGCTATCCGGTGGTGGTCATGGACAATCTGAGCAATTCAAAGGTCGAGGCAATCGCTCGCATCGAGATGATTACCGGAAAACACGTGCGGTTTTACCGGACGGATATGCGGGACGAGGCAGACCTGGAACAGATCTTTGAGGACAACAAGATCGACGCCGTGATACACTTCGCCGGAATGAAGGCAGTGGGCGAATCGGTGGAAAAGCCGCTGGAATACTACGAGAACAACGTGAGCGGCACACTGACGCTGCTGCGTGTGATGCGGAAGTACGGCTGCCGCACCATGATCTTTTCCTCCAGCGCCACGGTCTACGGCAGCCAGAACCCGGTGCCGTACCGGGAGGAGATGCCCACCTCTGCGACCAATCCCTATGGCTATACCAAGGTGATGATCGAACAGATCCTGCGGGATGTCTGTGCGGCTGACCCCAACTTCACGGCGGTGGCGCTGCGGTATTTCAACCCCATCGGCGCACACATGAGCGGTCTGCTGGGCGAGAACCCCAACGGCATCCCCAACAACCTGGTGCCGTATGTGGCACAGGTGGCATCCGGTAAGCTAGATCATGTCCAGGTCTACGGCGACGATTACGACACCCCGGACGGCACAGGTGTCCGGGATTACATCCACGTTATGGATCTGGCAGTGGGTCACGTGGCTGCGCTGGCATACGGTGCAAACCATCACGGATTTGAGGCAGTGAACCTGGGGACAGGTCACGGCAGCAGCGTGCTGGAAGTGATACACGCCTATGAGAAAGCCTGCGGCAGAAAGATTCCCGTGGAGATCACCGACCGCCGTGCCGGAGACGTTGCCGTTTCTTATGCGGATGTCTCCAAGGCGAAGGAACTGCTGGGCTGGGAGGCATCGGCAGACCTGCAGCAGATGTGCAGTGACAGCTGGCGCTTTACGCTGCAAAATCCAAACGGCTTATAATCGCTTGTGTCGGGAATCTGCGGAAACAGGTTCCCACAGAAAGGAATACATATGACAGGAAGATTTGGAAATGCGATCGACAATTTTCTGATTATCATGGTCGCAGTTGCCATTGTGCTGCTGCTGGTGGTGATGCTGGGTTCCCGGCAGAGTCCGTTCCGGCAGAAACTCAGCAAGCTCCTGGTGCAGAATCCCAATGCCGCAGACCGGCGGCAGCCGCTGGAATTCAACCGGGAATATTATATCACAGGAGAGAGACCTATGCGTAAACCAAATCGTGGAAAGAATCCGCCACGCACCGTGATCGCTGTGCTGGTGCAGAAGGTGGACGAACGCCGCCGCACCATGGATCCCAGCGGCACGATGAAGTTGTATAACGAGTACTACGAGCTGATCTTCAAGACGAGAAAGGGTGATGTCCTGCACATCGTGACCAGCAAGAAGGCGTACATTGAGACACCGTTCCACCAGCAGGGACAGCTGACGTTCCAGGGCGACCGTCTGATCCGGTTCCAGTATCCGGGCGGCGAGGTCAACGAGGATCAGGACGCTTTCACCAGCGCTATGCCGGCAGCACGCCGGGCGTAACAGGTACGCAGTACGTTGAGACAAAAGAAAAGGCATACCGTTTCCGAGCGAGACGGTATGCCTTTTGTGCGTTATGGAATTTTTACGGAATAATCATCACCGGTGTGTTGATGGTTACTTCGTCGTAGATCTTTTTGGCAACGTCCAGCGGCAGGTTGATGCAGCCGTGGGAGCCGTTGTTGATGTAGATGTCACCGCCGTATGCGCTGCGGTTCAGGTCGTGCAGACCAATGCCGGTATAGGTGACAGGCATCCAGTAGTTGACCCAGGTCTCATAGCCCTGTACGGCGTAAGTACCCAGCTTTCGGGGCGATTCTCTGGACCATACCTTGTATGCGCCCGGCGGTGTGGCACGTTCCGGATCGGATTCCTTACCGGTTACCACGTCGGACTCCAGGAAGAGTTCGCCGTTCACATAATACCACAGATGCTGGTGGCAGATGTCTACTTCAATGTAGGTGTTTCCGGTGTATTTCACGCCGGCGTTGGAGTTCATGCGGAATCCTTCTACCTTATAGACCGGTTCGATGGTGACCGCATCGCCTGCCTTGATGTAATCCACCAGCTTTTCCACCGTGGCAGTCACGTTGGTTTTCCAGCCGTAGATGCCGTCCACGCCGATGGGCAGGGTAATTTCGCCGTCCTCGGTTGCCTTGAACTTGAAGTTGTAGCCGGTCACCAGGGTGTCGTACTTGTCGGCGATATTTTCCTGTACCCAGGCAGTCGCCTTGTCCGTGTCTACGGTGATGTCGCCGCCGTCCGTGGTGATCCAGTCCATGATGGTGGCGTGATCCAGCTTTTCCGTGCCGACCGGATCGAAGATCTCTTCCCGGTCTGTCATGTCATAGGTAATTTCCACGGCGCCGATCTTGTTGTACAGCTCCAGAGTGGGTTTCAGACTCTCTGCGGTGACGGCTGCCTTTTTGTAGCAGTCGCTTTCCGCCATGTTGATGGTGTTGTTGCCCTCACGCATCTGCGCAATCGTGTAGTCGGACAATTTCTGGGTGTCCACCATGTTGCCGTCATCTTCCGGCTGGATGGTGAAAGAGCCGTCTTCGTTCTGGACAACCTTTGCGTCCGTAGGCGGCACATTGCCCCAGTCGTAGGCAGCAATCAGGCTGACCAGTGCGTCCTCGGAATAGGAGTCCTGGACTTTTACGGTGTACTCCGTCTTGGAGAATAGCTTTTTGAACCATGCGGCGTGGCTTTCGTCCGCCGGCGCTGCCAGGGCGTTGTCCGGCAGGGTGACGGTGCAGCCAAAGGAAGAACCCTTGAAGGTGATGGGGTCGCCGCTCTTCGGGATGAAGGTCAGCCCCATGTCCTGGGCTGTGCTGAGGACAGCATTCTGGGCATCTTCAACGTTCATGCCGCCGATGTCCACGCCGTTCACATAGGTTTTCGGCAGGAACTTTCCGTGATAGATCGCCAGCCCGGCAATGTAGCTCAGCAGCAGGACTGCCAGCACTGCGATGCCGGCAATGACGGCGATACGGCCGCCGTGACGCTCTTCCCGGACTTCTTCATAGTGCCGGGGCGGAACAGGGCGGGGGCGCTCTGCCACAGCCACATTGCTCTGCCGGGGCTGCTGCCGCCGCTGGGGAATTTCACGGGATTCGTTGTTCCGGGGCTGTCCGGAGCGGCTGGGTGGCGTCTGGGGTTCGCTGCGGTGTGAGGAAGAAACGGCATCCCGGATCTGCCGGGCTTTTTCGGAGCGGCTGCGCTCTGCGGCGGAATTGCCGGATGCGCTGCGGTACGCCTGTCCGGAAAAGCGCTGGGAAGTGCTTTTCGGCGTTTCGGGATGAAACTCGGATGCCTCTTTTGCCGCCAGGGATGCCTTGATCTTTTCCCGCATCTCGTCCTTGGTGAGATGCCTGGGGTCGTTCCCGGTGCCGCCGTGGGAATTCTGGTCTCTGTTGTTCACTGTTATCTGTCCTTTCTTCCATTTTACGAGGGCTGCCCCCGAAGAGCAGCGATCCCCGAACTTTGCCGGATAAATCTCGTTCCATGCAGCATTGATGAACGTCTTTGGATACCGGCAAATTCGAAAACAGCAGAACCTCTTTTATTGGAAAAAATAAAATGTGTTGCAATTCAGAAAAGGCGGCAGCTTTGCAGCGCATCAAGCGCCAAAGCACGATCTTGCCGCCGGAGTATTTTCATACCTTATTTATTATACCCACTGTATTTGGGTTTGTCAACACTTTTCGACATGAAATATAAATTGTAAACACCTTTTACCGATTTGTTTCCAAATCGAAGTGGGAATTTGCACGGATTGTTGTAGTAATGTATGCAGAAAAACAGCCATATATTCCGTGAAAAAAGCTGATTAAAATAAACAAAACGATAAAATGTATTGTGCGTTATGCACAGAAAAATTCTTGGGAAATTTGGTGAAAAAGTACATTGACATAGACCGGAAAAAGGTGTAAAATAGGGGCGAAATCTGAGCTTGGACACCGGCTGTTCCGCACTTTCTGTGCGGTGCAGCGCAGCGTGAACACCGGAAAAAGAAAAGCGGTACAAAAGCGTACCGTATCGTTTCGGCACATGGGGAATATTGGAAAAGCCAATGTGTCCGTGCGGCGTTTGTCTATGCCGGAAAACGGGAGGAATCATTATCATGAAGAGTAAGAAAATTGGGGCAGGGCTGCTGGCATTTCTGATGGCAGCGACCACAGCGGCAGCGAGTGCGCAGACGGCGTTTGCCGCAGATCTGGGGACGGTGACGGACAATGTTCCGGCAATCACGGCGGCGAGTGCGTCTGTGTCAGTTCTCACAGCCAGCGGCGACCTGGAGGCGGCGTATGCAGAATGGGGCGCTGTCTCCGGTGCAACGGGCTATAACGTCTATATCAAGTCCGCAGGCGGCAGCTATACCCAGCTGGACACCATGCTGGTGCGCCAGTATCCGGATCGTTTCCGGGCAGACGCTGTGGGTCTGAAAGCCGGCAGCTATACCATGAAGATCGTGCCGGTGATCGGTGGCAAGGAAGATGCCTCCAAGGCGGCGGAGACCTCGGAGTTGAACGTAGAGGCGCATGACAGAAGCGGTTTTGGCTTTGTAAACGGTACTTCTTCCGGCGCATACAACGAGGACGGCACGCTGAAAGCGGATGCTATCGTGGTATACGTCACCGATGCCAACAAGGACACTGTGACTGCCAGCATCGACTCCACCGGCAAGGGTGCGGCAGATGTGACCGGCGTGCAGAACATCATCACGGCATACAAGAAGAACAAGGAGAAGCGTCCGCTGTGCCTGCGCTTTATCGGCAATATCACGGACCCGGCAGATATGCCCAAGGGTGATCTGATGATCGACACCGCAAAGGCTGGCATCACTGTCGAGGGCATCGGCACGGACACTGTGTTCAACGGCTTTGGTCTGGTCATGAAGAACTGTTCCAACGTGGAAGTGCGCAACATCGGCTTTATGAACTGCGACAGCAGCGAGGGCGATGACTGCGGCCTGCAGCAGGGCAACGACCATATCTGGGTGCATAACTGCGACTTCTTCTATGGCCACGCAGGTTCAGATGCAGACCAGGTAAAGGGCGACGGCGCTCTGGACACCAAGACCTCCACCTATGTCACACATTCCTATAACCATTTCTGGGACAACGGCAAGTGCAACCTCCAGGGCATGAAGTCCGAAAAGGAGACCAACTATGTGACCTATCATCACAACTGGTACGACCACTCCGACTCCCGTCACCCGAGAATCCGCACCTGCTCCGTTCACAGCTATAACAACTACTTCGACGGCAACGCCAAGTACGGCATCGGCGTGACCATGGGTGCATCTGCCTTTGCGGAGAACAACTACTTCCGCAACTGCAAGAACCCCATGATGAGTTCCGGACAGGGTACAGACGCACTGGGCGAAGGTACATTCTCCGGCGAGACCGGCGGCATCATCAAGGCGTGCGGCAACTACATCGAGGGTGCATCCAGCTATATCCCGTATTCCCAGGACAGCACCTCTTTTGATGCCTATGAAGTCTCCAGCCCGACGGAAAAAGTTCCGGACAGCGTCAAGACCGTTTCCGGCGGCACAGGCTATAACAACTTCGATACCGATTCCAGCATCATGTACAGCTACCAGGCTGACGACGCAAAGGATGTGCCGGCGATCGTCACAGCCAAGGCAGGTCGTGTCCAGGGCGGCGACTTCCAGTGGAAGTTCGACAATTCCGTGGACGATGCCAGCTATGCAGTCAACCAGCCGCTGAAGGATGCGCTGATGAATTATACGCCCACTGTCGTTGCGATCGGCAGCGGCTTTACGGACACCACCACCGACCCGGTCGTGACCACAGAGACCACCAAGCAGACCACGGTGACAACGACAACCACCACCGTCAGCGTGTCCCAGGACACCTCTGCAACGGCAACGACTGTGACCACCAGAGATACCACACCCACCACACCGGATGTGCCGGTGGAAGGCGACATTTTCTGCTCGCCGGACGGCAAGGGCAGCGGTACTTCGGAAAAGGATCCGGCATCGGTGACCGACGCCATCTCCAAGCTGACCCCAGGTCACACCATCTACCTGCTGGGCGGCACGTATAACTTCTCGGAGATGATCCTCATTGACGACAAGAACAACGGTACGGCAGATGCCATGAAGACCATCAAGCCCTATAACGGCGCAGACGTTACCTTCGACTTCTCCGGACAGGGTGACGCAGACGCATCCAAGCGTGGCATTGTGCTGGACGGCGATTACTGGTACTTCTACGGCTTTGAGATCACAAAGGCTGCCGATAACGGTATGCTTCTCTCCGGCAGCAACAACAGGCTGGAGCGCATGGTATTCAACGACAACCAGGATACCGGCTTACAGCTGTCCCGGTATAAAACCAGCGCAGCCACCATTGCAGACTGGCCCAGCAACAACTTGATTCTGAACTGCACCTCCAAGAACAACTGCGACAACGCCACCATGGAAAATGCGGACGGTTTCGCAGCAAAGCTGACCTGCGGCGAGGGCAATGTATTTGACGGCTGTATGTCCTACAACAACAGCGACGACGGCTGGGATCTGTTCGCAAAGTCTGAGACCGGTCCGATCGGCGTTGTTACCATCCAGAACTGCGTGGCATTCCGCAACGGCTATACCGAGTTCGGCGAGGGCTACGGCAAATGTGACGGCAACGGCTTTAAGCTGGGCGGTTCCGGTGTCGGCTCTGCCCATGTGGTCAAGAACTGCCTGGCGTTCGAGAATCTGAACTGCGGCTTCACCGACAACAACAACCCGAAGCTGGATAGTCTGACCAACTGCACCGCCTATAACAACGGTGTCGGCTCCAACGGCAAGCCCAATGTCAGCTGCTATCGCTGCACAGACGACGGCGCAGACTTCTCCAACCTCATCTCCTACTACAGCAAGGAGAATCTCACCGGCAACCTGGGCGTAAGCGGTCTGAAGATCACCAACGACAAGATGGTCGGCACGATCCAGAACACCATCTACTATAACTCCGGTTATTACCAGGTCAGCGCCAAGACTGCCATCAGCAACGGCGACAAGCTGGGAACAAAGGGCGCAGCCATTTCGGACGATGACTTCATTCTGGTGACCGCACCGGAAATGGGAACTGATTTCGACACCGCATGGCGCAACTCCAACGGTTCTATTAACACCCACGGCTTTATGCAGGTCAAGGAAAACAGCAGCCTGTACAGCATTCTGGGCGCTGCTTTCCAGGATATCGACACACCGCAGCCGCCGATCACAACGACAACCACCAGTGCAACGACTGCTACAACGGAAACTACCACAAAGACGGCAGAGTCCAGCAAGACTGCCTCCGCAACGGAGACCAAGCCGGCAGAGTCCAGTGTAACCGCAACGGCAACGGAGACCAAGCCGGCAGAATCCAGCGAGACCGCAACGGCAACAGAGACAAAACCGGCAGAGTCCAGTGCGACTGCAACGGCAACGGAAACCAAGCCGGGCGAAAGCACTACGGAAAGTGCAACAGAGTCCAAGCCCACAGAGACCCAGACCACCGCAAGCGAGATCGCAACGGAGCTGCTCTACGGGGATGTGAACCTGGACGGCAGAGTGGATATCACGGACGCTGTCCTCATCAATAAGGCGATCGCTGGCGCAGTGGAACTGAGCGCAAACCAGCGCCACAACAGCGATGTCTATGCAGACGGCGAACTGACCACAAGCGACGCAACGACACTGCTCCAGTTCCTGGTAAGCATGATCAAGATTCTGCCTGTGACGGAATAAATGAAAACAGGCTCTGAAAACTGAATCAGAAGAAAGGCGGCTGTATTTCGGTACAGCCGCTTTTTTCGACAAAATATGACTCCAAAAATTTTTTGAATATGCCAAAAGCAAGACTGATTTTTTATGCAATCTGCCAAAAAAACAGCTTTTTCCGTTTAGTACAGCGCAAAGATCGGTATTGCTCTTGCAATTTTTGCCGGGATGTGCTATACTATAGAAAGCAATGCTGTTGATTTGTGAATGACGGCATCTGCACTATTTCTATCCCTGTAACTTCCTGCGTGACTGCGCAGTGCCGTTTTCGGGCGATAAATCTTGGATGAGGTGAACCAAATTGGCACAACTGAAAAAACCCACAATCAAAAACCCCGCTCTGGTATCCGCAATGGCAGAGTTCAAGGCAAAGCAGAATCCGCAGACTGAAAAAGAAATGCTGGACGCAATTGCTGAGGCATCCTTTATTGCCCCGATCGCTTTGCAGAAACAGCTGGATGAGGTAGAGCCGGACGAAAACGGCCAGCGCCAGATGCAGGCGTCTCTCATGGCAGTTTCCAACAAGGACGGCTCGAAGTTTTTCCCGGCGTTCACGGACTGGCTGGAATTTCTGAAGTGGAAGAACGACCCGGAGGCAGACACCATGGTCATCACATTTGACCAGTACTGCGGCATCCTGCTGAAACAGGGCGTGGATATCAACGGTATCGTTATCAATCCGTCAGAGACCAACATCGTGATCCGCAAGGAAAAGATGGCAGAGATGAAGGGCGTGTCTGTTCCCACAGATGCACCGAAGAATCACCGCATCATGCCGCTGTTCGGCACCGAGAAGATCACCAACTCTGAGGTCATCATCGCCGCAGACCGTCTGCGCCGGGAGAACAACGAGGACGCAAAGAACAATCTGTTCAACGTAATGCGCAAGGCTCGTTTTGTCGCTCCGGTTCTGATGGAGATGCCGAAGGAAGTCAAGGCTGGCGAGAAGATCAATGCCCAGGCGGAATTCATTATGCTGAACCACGACGGCGGAAAGTTCATGCCGCTGTTCACCAGTCTGCCGGAGCTGCAGAAGTGGACAGGCGCACCGGACTGCAAGGCAGTTCCCATGAGCATGGCGAACTATACCGCAATGCTGTCCGACCCGAAGAGTACGGCTGCCGGCATCGTGATCGACCCGTTCTCCATGGGTCTGGCATTCAGCAAGGAACAGGCGCTGAACATCCAGCCCCGTCTGGAACTGCGTGACATCGAGGGCGTTCCGGAGGGAATGCAGGAGGCGCTGAGAGACCACCTGGCAACCCTGCCGGCAGTCAAGAAGGCGTACCTGGACGGCATCAAGGCAAACGGCGCAGACGGCTATGTGATCGTCATGGATCTGGAAAAGGATGCAGATATCCCGACCATCGCAGACAGCACCGCACAGATCGCAAAGCAGTACGGTTCCTGTGTCGTTGCACCGGTAGATTCTCCGCTGGGCAAAAAGGTGCTGGAACGGAGAGAGACCTTCTACGAGGCGTAAGGGAAATATAGCGTAACCATACTACAGTATATAACAAACACCCCTGTTCTGCGGCAAGTGAAATGCCGTGAGAGCAGGGGTGTTTTTGTTTTTGGATTTATGCTTGAAAAAACTGCCGGAACGCCGTGGGCAGGGAGATCTCTGCGGCAATTTCTGCGGCGGTTTTCCAGACGAACTGCTCGTCCTGTCTGCCGCAGGTGAGATAGACGCCGTACAGCTCCCATTCCACGTGGGTGAAGATGTGCTTTCGCTCTGCCGTCTGGGTCAGATCCAGCGGCTTGCACTGCCACCGGCTCACCTGGGCGATTGCCTCTTCCGTGGTGCAGATGCCGGACACATTGGGGTATTCCCACAGCCCGTGGAGCAGACCTTTTGCGGTGCGTTTCCGGACGGCGTATTTTCCGTCGCAGCAAAGCACAAACACGGTGTATTGTTCCTTGCGCCGGGGCTTTTTCTCGGTGCGCTGTGGGAGACGCATGGTGTCGCCGTACTGTTTTCCCAGACAAAGTTCCGCCAGGGGACAGACCTCGCACCGGGGCTGTCCGTTGGGCAGACAGACCGTAGCGCCCAGCTCCATCAGCGCCTGTGTCATCGTGCCGCACTGTCCGGGAATGTTCCGGTACACCTGTTCCAGCGACCGGGTGACGGCTGCCTTTTGTTCCGGGCGGTCGATCTCGCAGAAACTGTCCTGGATGCGTGCCGCCACACGCAGCACATTGCCGTCCACCGCCGGCGTGGGCAGGTCATAGCAGATGGAGCAGACTGCACCGGCGGTGTAGTCGCCTACGCCGGGCAGCTGCCGGACTTCTTCCCACGTTTCCGGGAATGCGCCGCCGTATTGTTCCACAATGACCTGCGCCGCCTTGCGCAAGTTGGCAGCCCGGCTGTAATAGCCCAGACCTTCCCAGCACTTGTTCACCTGGTCCTGTTCGGCGTTTGCCAGAGCAGGAATGTCGGGGAAGGTCTCCAGAAAGCGCTGGTAATAGCCCTTGACTGCCTCAACCCGTGTCTGCTGGAGCATGATCTCCGACAGCCATACCCGGTAGGGCTGCCGGTTCTTTCGCCAGGGCAGGTCTCTGGCGTGACCGGGATACCACGACAAAAGCGGCTGTGTCAGCTGTGCCATGACCTGTTCCTGCATGGCTTTCCATCGGCGCATCCGGGCGATGACCTTTTCATACACCGGGAGCATATGAGGTTCTTTGCAGATCTCCGGCAGCTTTTCCACGGGGATCCAGTCCACGGCGGTGTTTTCGTCCGGGGCGATGCGCAGCGTCTCTCTGGTATCTGCAATCAGCCCGTAGGTCACGTTGTAGTGCTGGTGTTCCGGAACGGGTGTGCCGTTTTTCTGGTGCGCCCTGACCGGGAGAATGTCCAGGGACAGAATAGCGCCGGTGAGGGGATAGGGCTTTCGGATGCCGGTCTCTTCCTTTGCCTCCCGGACGGCAGTCCAGAGAAAATCGTTGGAACCGTCTGCGTGACCGCCCGTCCAGGCGAAGGAGTCGTAGATGCGGTGATAGACCATCAGCACCTTTTCCAGCCTGGTGTCCATGACGAATCCGGAACAGGTAAAGTGGCTTTCTGCGTGGCTGCGCCAGAGCAGCTGTGTGCCGTATTGTTCCGCCGCAAGGAGTATCTCGTTCCGGTCACGGCGTTCCTGTTCGGTTTCGGGAACATAGGCGGCGAGACGGGCTTTCCAGTCGGTCACATCCTGTTCCTGCATGACATTTCTCATGTTGTCTGTCCTTTCTGTGAGAGCCTGTTTCGACCGTCAGATACGAAACAGGCTCTTGCAATTGCATTTAGGCAACACCGCACAAAGCCCGCCTGACGGCTTTGCACGCAATCTGCTTGCTGATTTCCCGTCATATTGCCCAGAAATTCCTTGCCAGACAAAAAGTATGCCTGCGAAATTTCTGCACAATCTGCCGAAAAATCCGGCTGCGCATCTTACGCACAAGCTTTGTGCGGTGTTGCCTTTATTTTTCCGGCAGCAAAATCGTGATCTCCGTGCCGTGTCCCAGTTCGCTGCGCAGGGAGATGGTGCCGTTGTGGCAGTCTACGATGTGCTTGACGATGGACAGCCCCAGCCCGGTGCCGCCACGCTGTTTCGACCGGCTTTTGTCCACCCGGTAGAACCGTTCGAAGATGCGGCTCTGCGCCTGGAGCGGAATGCCGATGCCGTTGTCCGCGATGACGATCTTTGCCTGTGTACCCACGTGTTCGATGGTGATGGAGACTGTGCCGCCGGGATTGTTGTACTTGATGGCGTTGTCGATGAGGTTGATGAAAAGCTCCCGCATATAGCCTTCGTTGCTGTGCAGCAGGAGACATCTGCCCTCCAGATGTATCTGTATCCTGTTCCGCTGGATCTGGGGTTCCAGAATTTGCAGGGCGTTTCCGGCAGCCGCCGCCAGGTCTACCGGCGTGTTCAGCATCTCGGTGTGTTCCTCGATCTCCGAGAGCCGGATGATGTCGTTGATGAGAAAGAGCAGGCGTTCGCTTTCCCGTTCGATCATGGCGCCGTATTTCGCCACGTCGTCCTCTTTGGTAATCATGCCGCTGCCGAACATCTCGCCGAATCCCTTGATGGTGGTCAGCGGCGTTTTCAGCTCGTGGGAGACGTTTGCGGTGAATTCCTGGCGCATCTTTTCCGCCTTGACGTTATAGGTCACGTCCACCAGCAGCACGATCGTCCCGAAGATGCCGCCCATTTCCACACGGGTGATGTACGCCCGGATGTAGCTGCCGTCGATCTTCAGCAGCTGGCGCACGGTGCAGCCCTTGTGAAGATCATCGTCAGCCGGCGGCATATCGTGCTGCGGCTCTGTCTTGGACTTCCGCAGCGCATCCAGAAATGCCTGGTTGTCGGTGAGGATGAAGATGGATTTGTTGTCCCAGTTTTCCTTTTCGATGCTGAGCAGTGCCGTTGCGGTGCGGTTCGCCAGCTGGATCTTGTCAGAATCGTCCAGGATGAGGATGCCCTCTACCATATGCTCCTGGATGAGTCCGATGATGTCCCGTTCGTGGTACAGTTCCTTCTGCATCCGGCTCATCTCCGTCTGGAGCTTTGCCTGGGCTTTCTGGTCTTTTTTGTGCTGGTGCTGTGCCTGCTGTTTCTGGTGCAGGTACAGAAAGATAAATACCGTCAGCAGCACCGCCGCCACCGCAGCGAATGCCCATCCGATCCATTCCATGATTAGCCTCCGATCTTATAGCCGTAACCCCGTACTGTGTGAATGAGATTGGAACATCCTGCGGCATCCAGCTTTTGCCGGAGCGTTTTCACGTGTGCATCCACGGTGCGTGTCTCGCCCTCATAGGAGAATCCCCAGACCTGTTCCAAAAGGCGGTCCCGGGAAATGGCAGTGCCACGGTTGCGCACCAGATAGGACAGCAGTTCGAATTCCTTATAGGTGAGGACGATCTCTGTTTCCAGATAGACCACCGTCCGCTGATCCAGGTCGATGGTCAGATCGTGGGCAGACAGCACGTGGCTCTCCGCTTTCTGTACCGTGTGGCTGCGCCGCAGCACCGCCTTGATCCGTGACAGCAGTTCCATGATGCCGAACGGCTTTGTGATGTAGTCGTCTGCGCCGTTTTCCAACCCGGTCACCTTGTCGATCTCGCTGGACTTCGCCGACAGCATAATGACCGGTATCTCTGCGGTAGCGTCGTTGCCCTTGAGCCGCTTTAAGATGGAGATGCCGTCCTCATCGGGGAGCATGATGTCCAGCAGGATCAGCGCCGGCTTGTCGTCCCGGAGCCGGTGAAAAAAGCTTTTTCCGTCCGGGAATCCCTCGGCGGTATAGCCGCCGGACTGCAAAGCGCAGGTGATAAGCTCCCGGATCCCCGTATCATCCTCTACACAAAATATATTTGCCAACTTACATTTCCTCTTTCTTTCCCTGTCGGATCTCCCGGCGCATTGCCGAAACAGCAACTTCGATGGCGTGCGTCATGTCGCCGGCGGCGTGTGCATTGTCCCGCACCACCGCCTGGCGCTCCTGGTTCCACAGCATTTGCAGGATAGTGGCACACTTCACCCGGCGTGTCGCCGCCACGATGAACAGCGCCGCCGATTCCATCTCCGATGCCAGCGCTCCGGCGGCTTTCCACGCCTGCCAGTTCTGGAGCAGGGTCTGTGCGGCAGGCATGGTCTCCGGGGAATGCTGCCCGTAGAAAGAGTCCTTGCACTGCACCACGCCGGTACGATAATCATATGCAAGCTCCTGTGCGGCGCAGACCAGATGCTGTGTCAGACCGAAGTCCGGGACAGCCGGAAATGCCAGGGGAACGTATTCCTGCGATGTTCCCTCCATGCGGATAGCACCGGTGGGGATGATGAGCGTTCCCGGAATCAGTTCCGGCTGCATTCCGCCGCAGGTGCCGATGCGCAGAAAGGTGTGTGCGCCCAGCGCCGCCAATTCTTCCATGGCGATGGCAGCAGACGGGCCGCCGATGCCGGTGGAGGTGACGCTCACTTTCGTGCCGTCCAGTGTGCCGGTCCATGTGGTGAACTCCCGGTTCTGCGCCGTCTTTACGGGATGTTCCAGATAAGAGGCGATCCACTCGGTGCGTCCGGGGTCGCCGGGGAGAAAGACATACTTTCCGATGTCCTCCGCTGTGCATTGAATGTGAAACTGACGTTCTGACATAAGCGGTTCCTTTCTGCGTGTGAAACAGGTTCTGGCGGGCGGGGGTTGTCTTTGTTGTGCAAATGTGTTCCCTTGAAAAGGCGCCCATAGGCTTGACTGAGGCGTAACACACCAACGGGCGAACACTGTTTGCATCTACAGAAGTATCACAAAACGGAAACCGTAGATGTGCAGAATCCCTGTCTCACCGTAGGGGCGAACATCGTTCGCCCGGGTCGACTCCTCTGCCCTGCCGGGCATCTCCTCTAAAAGAGGAGACATATTAAAAAGCCTTCCTTGAAAAGGGAGGTGGCACGAAGTGCCAGAGGGATTATCTACATTTACACTTCTTGACAAATTTCCAGAATTCTGTTATGATATACCCATGAACAACATTTTCAGCACCACCGCCTAAAATCTGTGCGGTGGCATCTTGATTCTGGAGGAAAGATCATGCAGCAATACCGCAACTGGCAGCCGCAGGAGCCGGAGCATCATTATGATATGAGAGCGCTGGTCTTTGGCGTAGTGTCGTTTCTGTTCTGTCAGCTGCCGATCCTGTCCATTGTGACGGGCATCATCGCCCTGGTCTATGCGGCAAGGGCGAAAAAACGGCAGCGCTGTTACAGCCACGGCATGGTAACGGCAGGCATGATATTGGGTATTATCGGGATCTGTATGGGTGTATTGTCCAGTATTTACTGGGGCTTTAATTTTCTGCGGATTCTCTGGATGCTTTCAGAGAACAACCGGATGGTGCCTGCGCCGTCCAACCCGGAGTTTTTCAACGGTCCGGGAACGCCGGCGGCATTTTTCCCGTTATTCTGAGTCCAGGTAATCCAGGTCGGAATCTTCTGTTTCAGCGCCGTGATCGGGCTGCGTCTCAATGCCTTCCGGGTGTGCATCTTCCGGGAGCGGCTTTACGACAGCAAACCCGCTCTCGGCGTTTTCTTCTGCCTGTTCCCGGCAGACCGGATCTACGTGGAATGTGACCGCCTGCTTACGGTTTGCGATCTCGTTGACACGCTCTGTGCCGCCGTATTCCCCGTCGATCGTCCAGGACACCGGCTCGTCGTCCAGCGCAGTGACTTTCAGATGTGAGGTGCGGAAATAGTGGAGATACTGTTTCGCCAGCCCCAGCTGGATCTTGGAGAACGCCATAACCAGCTTGTGAAATTCCACCAGATTGGATGGCTTGTGGATCAGTGTGACTTCGAACAAGCCGTCGTCCCACCGCACATCGGACAGCGCCAGGAACTTCGCCACAGAGGAAGAGTTAGTCACCATGCCGTAGAGGAACTCGTCCTCGATCACGCCGCCGTCGTACTCAATGCGCATCCGGTATGCCCGGATCTTCGGCAGCTTGGAGATGGCGTTGAGCAGGTAAGCGGAGTGTCCCAGCAGGTTCTTGAACTGCTGCGGCGTTTCATAGGAGATCTCCGTGAATGCGCCGAATGCAGCTACATAGGTGAAGTATTTGTCGTTGAAGCTGCCCACATCGCAGCGGAGATCTTCGCCGTGGATGATGCAGTCTACGGCTGCCTCCGGTTCTTTGGGAATGCCCAGTCCACGGGCAAAATCGTTGGTTGAGCCGAAGGGAATATAGCCGATGGGGCATTGGGTCTCGCTTTGCATACAGCCCTGGATGACTTCGTTCAGTGTGCCGTCTCCGCCGGAGCAGACCAGGATGTCATAACAGCCGGCATCACACGCCTGTTTTGCGCACACAGTGGCATCGCCACGATCTTGTGTGGGATGTACTGTCACCTGAAATCCGGCAGCGGTGAACTTGTCGATAATCATTGCAAGATGCGACCCGACTGATGCTCTGCCGGAATGCAGATTGCAGATAAAATAGATCTGTTTCAACTGTGATACCTCCTTTTTTCAAAAAAAGATGTTGCCTTTAGTATACCACAAATTTTACAAAAATGCAAGCATTTTGATTTGTGAACGCCTTTGAAAAATACTGTAAAAAATAACGTGTTTCCTGCGTTTTTCGGTGCTTTTTGAATTTTTTTTGCTTGCAATTTTATGTGCACTATAGTATAATGAGAAAACGGTACACAGATCGTTGAAAGTGGAAAAAGGTATAAGGCAGCGCCGCACAACATTTTATTCATTGTTTCCCTTGTGCAGTGATGCCGCTAAAAGGAGCGTGGCAGTTGTTATGAGTAAAGCTCAGAATAAAGTAAAAGGATTTACGCTTGTTGAACTTTTGATTGCCTCTGTGATTATGGGGATTCTTGCTGCAATTTTGGTGCCCACTCTGCTGCAATATATTGAACGAAGCCATGAAACCATTGACATCACCAATGTGCGTGAGGCATATCTCGAAGTCAGAACGGCATCGATGATCGATGGAGCAGCAGGTGTGTCCAGAACGGTAAAGCTTGAGCAAAAACGAGATGACTGGCAGTCGTTCAATCCTGTAACGATTGCGGGGATCAAACACTATACCTGGGAAGGGGATACAGATCACTGGAAGGGTATTCCCACGGCGAACGGAGAGTGTGAGATCACCTATACGCCTTCGACCGGCATCGTTTTCTACTGGAAAGGGAAGAGCGAAACCAGTACAGTTACTGGTATTGACTTTAACGAAGATCTGCATAGTGCACTGAATAACACGAGTATATTGTCAGATTTGATCGCAAATAAATCTAATCGCTTTGAGATCGATTCTCAGTGTCCCAATTCTACAATGGTACCGAAAGTACAGGAGCAGATCGGAGAAAGCAGTCTGCTGAATTATGGTACATGGGCATATTTGGGAAGCCCGAAAGATGCTTCCGGAAGGTATCTGTTCTGGACTTCGGTAGATACTGAAGCAGTTGGTGCGGGGAAAAAGATCCCTGTGATCATCAGCAGGGCAGATGGTGGATTTTATATCTCTGAAACAACAACGGCAGAACGATCGAATAAGGGTAAAAATTATGTCGCGGTCGTAGATCATATTTATAATTCTGCCGGATTCAGACCATACACCAAAGGTGAACGGTATAATAGTCTGACGGAAGCGTATGCGGCATATGAAAAACTGGTTGCAGAAAAATATCCGGATTATAAGGATGCACTGCCGAAATAAAACAGATCGTTAGAGAATTGAATGGTATAAAAATCCGGACTTGACAAAACGGCAAAAATCCGGTATAATAAAAGTCCATGAGCAGACTGTGTGATAGCGCAGCAGGAATGCTGTGAGGAAAGTCCGAGCATCGCAGGACGGGATAGCTGCTAACGGCAGCCGGGGGCGACCCTAGAGCCAGTGCAACAGAGAGATACCGCCGCAGGTTTCCTGCGGTAAGGGTGGAAAGGTGCGGTAAGAGCGCACCAGAGTGCAGGAGACTGTACTGCTATGTAAACCTTATCCGATGCAACGTCTATTGGTACACGCTGCCGCAACATTGGTCCGGTGGGCAGCGGCGTAATGGCGGCTTGAGCTGTGAGGTGACTCACAGACCAGATAAATTATCACACACGACAGAACTCGGCTTACAGGTCTGGTCATGGAGACAGCGCAGCGTTAATACTGCGCTTTCTTTGTATTTGCAATACTTTTTCGAAAATCAATTTATCAAAAACAGCTGCATAGACTGTTCCGGGAGGGAGAGCCGATGCAGAAACCAAAAACGACAGAATGTCCGTATCCGGTGCGTGTGACCGCTCCGGAGAAAAATGCGGCGAGAGCGGAAAGCGACCGGGTGCGGTGCGGAAAAATGCTGCGCCGGCTGATGCAGCTTTCTGCGGAGAAAACGGGACGGGACTGTCCGGGAAAACGGAGGATTTGACATGGATGCAGAAACGATGCTCTGGTATGAAAAGCCAGCGGAAAATTTTGACCAGGCGCTTCCCATCGGAAACGGCAGGATCGGGGCAATGGTTTTCGGCGGCGCAGCAGACGAGGTGCTGAAACTGAATGAAGATTCCGTCTGGTCCGGCGGAAAGCGGAACCGGAACAACCCGGATGCCCGTGAGGGTCTGGAAGAGGTGCGAAAGCTGCTCCGGGAAGAGCGCATCCCCGAGGCGGAAAAGATCGCTTTCGAAAAATTACAGGGCGTGACACCCAATTCCCGGCACTATATGCCGCTGGGTGACCTGAACCTGCACATGGATTTCGCCGGAAAGGCAAAGCAGTATCAGCGCAGCCTAGATCTGGAACACGCTCTGGCGACCGTACGCTTTACGGCAAACGATATCACCTATGTCCGTGAGGCGTTCGTCTCCGAGCCGGATCGAGTGCTGGTGCTGCATATTGCCGCAAGCGAACCCGGCATGGTGAACCTGCGTGCCACTCTGGACGGCAGAGACGACTACTACGACGACTGCCGCCCGTGTACCGACTATCCCAATATGCTGGTCTATGACGGCGGCACCGGCAGCCGGAACGGCATCTTCTTTGCGGCGGCGCTGACCGGATTTTCCGAAGGCGGCACCATCCGCACTGTAGGCGGTGCGCTGGAAGTGCAGGGTGCGAACGAAGTGACCCTGCTGCTGAGCGTCGGCACAAGCTTTTACCACGGGGAACAGTACGAGGATGCGGCAAAGATGGATGCCTCTTATGCGGCAGACTGCAGCTATGAGGAATTGCTGTACCGCCATCTGACGGAATACCAGGAAAAGTTCCGCCGGGTGCGCTTTACCCTGCCGGACAACAGCGAAGGCGGCAGCGAGCTGCCCACAGATGAACGGCTCATGCGGCTGCGTGGGGACGAGGGCGACCACAAGGAGTGCAAGCTCCAGATCCACGACAGCAAGCTGGCAGTGCTGTACTTCAATTACGGCAGATATCTGATGCTGTCCGCCAGCCGTCCGGGAACACAGCCCATGAATCTCCAGGGCATCTGGAACCAGGATATGTGGCCGGCTTGGGGCTGCCGCTATACCATCAACATCAACACCCAGATGAACTACTGGCCGGCAGAGGTCTGCAATTTGTCGGAATGCCACCTGCCGCTGTTCGATCTGATTGAGCGGATGCGTGCGCCGGGACGGGAGACTGCCCAGGCGATGTACGGCTGCCGTGGCTTTGTCTGCCACCACAACACAGACATCTGGGGCGACACAGCACCCCAGGATCTGTGGATGCCGGCGACCATCTGGCCCATGGGTGCGGCTTGGCTGTGTCTGCACATTTTCGAACACTACCAGTTCACTCAAGACCTGGACTTCCTGGATCAGCACTATGAGGCAATGCGTGAGGCTGCCCTGTTCTTCGTGGACTATCTGACGGAGAACGAGGACGGCGAACTGGTGACTTGTCCGTCTGTCTCGCCGGAGAATACCTATAAAACCGAGAGCGGCGCAAAGGGCTGTCTGTGCAGCGGTCCGTTTATGGATACGGAAATTCTGACGGTGCTGTTCCGGAACGTGATCGAGAGCAGCAAGCTGCTGAACCGGGACGGGGACTTCGCCGCAGAGCTGGAAGGTCTGCTGAAAAAGCTGCCGCCGCTGAAGATCGGCAAGTACGGTCAGATCCAGGAGTGGGCGAAGGACTATGAAGAGGTGGAGATCGGTCACCGCCATATCTCGCACCTGTTTGCCCTCTATCCGGCAGACCTCATCACGCCGTATCACACGCCGGAACTGGGCAAGGCTGCCCGTGCCACACTGATCCGCCGTCTCATCCACGGCGGCGGTCATACGGGCTGGAGCCGTGCATGGATCATCAATCTGTGGGCGAGACTCCTGGACAGCCGGATGGCATACGAGAATTTGCAGCAGCTGCTGGCGTGGTCTACCAACCCGAATCTGCTGGACTCCCATCCGCCGTTCCAGATCGACGGCAACTTCGGCGGCACGGCTGCCATCGCAGAGTGCCTGCTGCAAAGTCATTCCGGCGAGATCAATCTGCTGCCGGCGCTGCCGGAATCCTGGCCGGAGGGCAGCATCAGCGGTCTGCGTGCAAGAGGCGGCTTTGAGGTGGATATGACCTGGCACGAGGGCAAGCTGGAATCCGCAGTGATCCGTTCGCTGAGCGGCAATGTCTGCACCGTCCGTGCCAACACGGTGACCAGCGTGTCCAGCGATGCCGGCGCAGTGGATGCCAAGATGGACGGGGCTTTGCTCACATTCCCCACGGAAAAGGGCATGGCGTACCGTCTGAAAGCGTAAGCGCACAGAGAAAGCAAGCTCGAAACATTCATAGGAGAAACGCAAATCAATTTTATAACTGCCTCTCTTGAAAAGGCATCCGTAGGGTGTGTATTGTGCTGAGGATGCACAAAGTGCAGTCGGGATAATCCCCCTGTCAGCTAACGCTGACATCCCCCTTTTCAAGGGGGACTTTCTTAAAAATTGATTTGTATTCATAGGAGATGGAGCAATTTTGAGAAAAGAGCAGGCGTTTGCTCTGGCGGCAGCCGGTTTGCTGCTGACAGGGTGCGCAAAAATTGAACAGGAATCCCCGAAACTTTCCACGGACGTTGCCACCGGTACCACGGAGCTGGCAACGGAAGAGACCTCGGCTGCGGCGCAGCACCCGTCTGTTGCCCTGCAGGTGCCGGAGATCACCCGGCAGGATGTTTCCATGAAACTGGAGGCGGAGGATGCCGCTGTTCCCACAGGCTGTTCGGTGGCGATGATGCCCCGGCTGGGCTATTCCGGGACAGGCTACCTCAGCGGTCTGGATGCCAAAAACCAGAACAGCCTGGTGCTGGATGCCGACATCCCGGCGACCCAGCACTACGATATCACCGTGGTAGTGGGTGCAAGCGCAGCCTCTACCTGTAAGATCCTGGTGAACGGCGAGTCGGTCTATACCATGAAAACAGATGCCACGGATAATTTTATGCGTGTCAAGATACAGGGCATCTTCCTCAGCGCCGGCGCCTGTGAACTGTCTGTGGTTCCGGTGGACGGCATCGTGGATATCGACTGCGTGGAACTGGTGAACAACACCAGCCTGTATGACGGCACATCCGAGATCGCCGCAGCGCCGATGAATGCCGCCGCCACGGAAAAGACGAAACAGCTATACCAGTTCTTACAGCAGAACTACGGGCAGAAGATCGTGACCGGGCAGTATGTCTCCGACAGCAGCGGCAAGGAGCTGGACGAGATCTACAACATCACCGGAAAGTATCCGCTGATTCGCTTTGCCGATATGAACGCCTATTCGCCCAACGGCGGCGATGAGACAAAAGCCACCGCTGTGGCAGACAGCCTGGCGTGGGCGGAAGAAGGCGGCGTAGTGGGACTGTCCTGGCTGTGGAACGCACCCACCGGAACGGCAAGCTTTTATGAAAAGGACACCTCCTTTGACTTGAAAACGGCGGTAACGGATGCGGATGTTGCCGGCAAGTCGGAAGAAGAACTTTCCAAAATGGTCTCCAACGGCGAGATCTCCCAGAACTGCTATGCACTGATCTCAGACATCGACCGCATTTCTGCGGCGCTGAAACCTCTGGCAGATGCCGATGTGCCGGTGTTGTGGCGTCCGCTCCCGGAGGCTGGCGGCGGCTGGTACTGGTGGGGCGCAGACGGAGCAGAGACCTATCAGTGGCTCTGGAATCTGATGTACACCCGGATGACGGAATATCACCATCTGAACAATCTGCTCTGGGTGTGGAACGGACAGAGCAGCAGCTTTCTGGTGGACAGCAGCCAGTATGACATTGCGTCCCTGGACTTGTACGTGGAAAAGGAGGAGACCTACGGCAGCCGCTATGAGCAGTACGTGGCGCTGCGGAACATGGTTTCCTCCGGCAAGCTGCTCGCTATCAGCGAATGCAGCAATCTCCCGGATATGAACGCCATGTTCCGGGACAATGCGGTGTGGTCGTTCTTCGGGCTTTGGTATGCGCCGTATCTGGGCGAGTATACCGACAACAACGCCCTGGTGGAATTCTACAATTCCGAGGCGGCGCTTACCCGGGAGGACTACACGCCTGCCGGATGACCCTCGATATCATAACAGAATACTTGCAGAACAGAGCGTATCGGATGCAGATGCGCTCTTTTTTTATGCGAATCCGTGGGAAAACTTTCGTTTCTTTGAAGATGGGCTGGAATTCGATTTTTTTGCGGAAAAGGGTTGACAACGGCGGTGTAATTGTATATAATGAACATATGAACAATCGTTCAAATGAAATTGCATGGAGGAAACGAAAATGAAAAAGGTATTTAAGCTGAATGATCTGGACTGCGCAAACTGCGCCGCAAAGATGGAGGCTGCAATTCAGAAACTGGACGGCGTAAAGTCTGCAACCATCAGTTTCATGACCCAGAAACTGACTCTGGAGGTCGACGATGCGGATTTCGACAAGGTATTGAAGGCTGCACAGAAGTGCATCAGCAAGGTTGAGCCGGACTGCGAGATCATCGTAAAATAAAGGCAATACCGCACAAAGCCCGCCTGGCGGCTTTGCACGCAATCTGCTTGCTGATTTTCCGTCATATTGCACAGAAATCCCTTGACATACGACAGTATGCCTGCGAAATTTCTGCGCAATCTGCCAAAAAATCTGGCTGCGCATCTTACGCACAAGCTTTGTGCGGTGTTGCCTAAACCGGTTCGCATGACACGAGCAACAGGAGGCGGTCTGTATGACAAAACAACAGCGTAAAATTCTGATCAAGATCATCATTGGTGCGGTATTGTTTGCCGTGGCAATGGCAGTCACCCATCTGCTGACGCTGCCCTGGTGGGCAGAGCTGCTGATCTTCCTGGCAGTGTATCTGGTGCCGGGATTCAGTGTGCTGGAAAAGGCTGTGCGGAACATTGCGCACGGGCAGGTGTTTGATGAGAATTTTCTGATGACGATCGCCTCCATTGCGGCGTTTGCCATCGGGCAGTATCCGGAGGCGGTGGAAGTCATCCTGTTCTACCAGGTGGGTGAGCTTTTCGAGAAGATCGCCGTAGGACGTTCCCGCCAGGCAGTGTCCGATCTGCTGGATCTCTGCCCGGATGAGGCGACAGTACTCCGGGACGGCAAGCCGGAAACGGTGCTGGTGGACGAAGTGGAAGTGGGCGAACACATTCTGGTGCGCCCCGGCGAAAAGATCCCGCTGGATGCGGAGGTCTTTGAGGGACACACCACCATCGACACCGCTGCGCTGACAGGCGAATCCATGCCGGTGACAGCCGGTGTGGGCGATGCGGTTTGCAGCGGCTGTGTGAATCTGTCCGGTGCGGTGGAACTGGTCGTTACCAAGCCGGCGTCGGAATCCACTGCCTCCAAAATCATGGAGCTGGTGGAAGAATCCGCCTCCAGCAAGGCAAAGACGGAGCAGTTTATCACTAAGTTTGCCCGGTTCTATACGCCCTGCGTGGTCATTGCCGCTGTAATTCTGGCAGTGCTGCCGCCGCTCATTACGGGGCAGGCGTTCTCCGGCTGGATCTATCGTGCGCTGACGTTCCTCATTATCTCCTGCCCATGTGCGCTGGTCATCTCTGTGCCGCTGAGCTTTTTCGGCGGTATCGGCTGTGCGTCCAAAAACGGCGTCCTGGTAAAGGGCAGCAACTATCTGGAGGCGCTCTCTCATGCGCAGACGGTAGTCATGGATAAGACTGGTACGCTGACCGAGGGAAAGTTCCATGTGACGGAACAGAACCCGGTGGGCGTGACGGCAGAGGAACAGCTGGAGTTGGCGGCGCTGGCAGAATCGGCGTCCAACCATCCCATTGCGCAGTCGCTGAAGGATGCCTATGGCAAAGCCATTGACGCAGAGCGTGTCACGGATATCCAGGAGATCGCCGGTCACGGTGTGGCTGCCAGGGTGGACGGCAGACAGGTGCTGGCAGGCAATGCGGCTTATCTGGAAGATGCCGGACTCCAGCCGGAAACACCCCACGCCATCGGCACGGCAGTGCATCTGGCAGTGGACGGCGTATATGCCGGATATATCCTCATTGCGGATGCAGTGAAACCGGATGCGGCACAGGCAGTGCAGGCGTTTCGGAAGGCTGGCGTTTCCACGGTGGCGATGCTCACCGGCGACAGCGAATCTGCGGCGAAGGCTGTGGGCGATGCCCTGCAGCTGGACGAAGTACACGCCAAGTGCCTGCCGGCAGACAAGGTGAAGTTCATGCAGGAATACCGCACCAGGCTGTCCAAGGGCAGAACGCTGGTCTTTGTGGGCGACGGCATGAACGATGCGCCGGTTTTGGCACAGTCGGATGTGGGCGTTGCCATGGGCGGTCTGGGTTCGGATGCAGCCATTGCGGCGGCGGATCTGGTCATCCTGGACGACAAGCCCTCGAAACTGGGGCTGGCGATCCACATTGCCAAGAAAACCATGGGCATTGCACGGCAGAACATCGTGTTTGCACTGGGTGTCAAGGCAATCGTTCTGGTGCTGGGTGCGCTGGGTCTGGCACATATCGGGGCTGCGGTCTTTGCAGACGTGGGCGTTTCGGTAATTGCCATTCTCAACTCCACACGGGCAATGCGGACAAAAGTGAAATAAGCGCTTGTGAAAAGCTTTTCGGGCAGATCTCCGGTCGGGGGTCTGCCTTTTTGTAAAATGTGCAAAAAAGTGGAAAAAAATCTTGACACGGCTTGTCTGATTGTAGTATAATAAAAGTAATCACCATTCTTTCCAAAGGGTGGCGTGCAGGAAAAATGCGGCGCAGCAGGATTGCAGCTCCATTTTGAAATGCAGAAAAATCTGAACAGAAAAGGAGCATTTGCATATGCTGCTCGACAAATATTTACCACGCATTGAGTTTGACAGCTACGAGGACTTCAAAGAGAACTATCGTGTAAACATTCCCGATGACTTTAACTTCGGCTTTGACATTGTGGACGAATGGGCGAAACAGGAACCGGAAAAGAAAGCGCTGGTGTGGTGCAATGACCACGGCGAGGAAAAGACGTTCACCTTTACGGACATCTCCCGTCTGTCGAACCAGACCGCAAACTATTTTCAGAGTCTGGGCATCCGGAAAGGCACAGTGGTCATGCTCATCCTGCGCCGCCGCTGGGAATACTGGGTATGCGCTGTGGCACTGCACAAAATCGGCGCCATTCTGATTCCCGGCTCGCTGCAGTTGGCGAAAAAGGATCTGATTTATCGTGGAAACAGCGCACAGATCCACACCATGGTATGTCTGGACGACAAGTATGTCCTGGAGCAGGTGGATGAGGCACAGCCCTCTGTCCCCAGCATCCAGCACAAGATCGTGGTGGGCGGCTCTCACGAGGGCTGGCGCAATTTCCACGAGGAAGTGGAGAAGTTCTCCACAGAGTTTGCACGTCCCACCGGAGACGCCGGCACAAAGGCACACGATCTGATGCTGGTTTATTTCACCTCCGGCACTACCGGTGATCCGAAGATGGTAGAACACGACTACACTCATCCGCTGGGGCATATCGTTACGGCAAAGTACTGGCAGCAGGTGCAGGAAAACAAGCTGCACATGAGCGTTTCGGATTCCGGCTGGGCAAAGTTCGGCTGGGGCAAGATCTACGGGCAGTGGATCTGCGGCGCAGTGATCTTCGCCTATGATATGGACAAGTTTGTGCCGACCCATCTGCTCCAGAAGATGCAGGACTATAAGCTGACCACCTTCTGCGCTCCGCCGACCATGTACCGTTTCATGCTCCAGGAGGATGTGGCATCCTATGACCTGTCCAGCATCCAGAACTTTTCCACCGCCGGCGAACCGCTGAACCCGGAGGTATACAACCGCTGGCAGGAACTCACCGGCAAGGAGATCCGGGAGGGCTTCGGACAGACAGAGGGTTCTGTTCTGCTGGCAAACTTCCCGTGGATCACACCCAAGCCCGGCTCGACCGGCAAGCCGTCTCCGCTGTATGATATTGTATTGCAGCACGATGACGGTACGCTTGCCAAGGACGGCGAGCAGGGCGCTCTGGTGATGCAGAATCTGAAAAAGGCATATCCCACCGGTCTGTTTGTGGGATACTACAAGAACCCGGAAATGACACAAGAGATCCTGGGCGGCGGCAGCTATTGTCCGCACGATGTGTTCATGCGGGATAAGGACGGCTACTACTGGTTCGTGGGCAGAAATGACGACGTTATCAAGTGTTCCGGCTATCGTATCGGACCGTTTGAGGTAGAAAGCGCCCTCATCGAACACCCGGCTGTGCTGGAATGCGCTATCACAGCGGCACCGGATCCCATCCGTGGACAGGTGGTCAAGGCGACTGTTGTCCTCACCAAGGGCTATACACCCAGCCCGGAGCTGACAAAGGAACTCCAGAACCACGTGAAGCATACCACAGCGCCGTATAAATATCCCCGTATCATCGAGTACGTGGACGAACTGCCGAAAACACTGGGCGGCAAGATCAAGCGTGCGCAGATCCGTAAGGAAGACCAGGCAGCCAGCGAAAAGTAAGAATTTTTTTGATTTGTATAGAGAAAGCGTCGTGCAGAGGTTTCTGTACGGCGCTTTTTGCATATTCACGCCAAAAATCACAAAAACAGATTGAAAATTCCAGGCAAATATGCTATAATAGAATCGGAGATTTTTTCGGATGCGAAATGCAAAATCAAAAAAGGAGGTTCGGGAGATGCGCAAAAGAGGATGTGCTTTTCTTTGCAGCGCAGTGCTGCTGACCGGGGTGTTTCTGCGGATGCCTGGGGAAATGTGGCAGGTGCAGGCGGAGACCATAGACACGGCGGCATTTGCGGAAGAGACTGCCCGGCTGACCAACCAGTTCCGGCAGGAAAACGGGCTTGCGCCGCTGAAAATGGCGCCGGTATTGCTGGAACTGTCTGCCCGGCGTGCGGAGGAACTGAAAGACGCATACGGTCACACCCGTCCGGACGGGCGGGACTGGTTTACCATCGTTGAGGAGTCCTCGCTGGATGCCAACTGCTATGCGGCGGAAAATGTGGCAGCCGGCTATGATACGCCGGAGAGCGTGATCGCAGCGTGGATCGATTCCGATGCGCACCGCAAGGCGATGCTGGGAGAAAACTATCAGTATATCGGCATCGGGGTGAGCCAGCTGGAGGATGACCCGAATCATTACTACACCTACTGGGAGATGCTGCTCATCTCATCGGAACAGCCTCTGGAAGGGGAATATGAGCCGGGCGAAACGGCGAATCCCACGGTTTCGGAAAAAGGCGTTTCCCTTTTGGGGGACGTAGACCTGGACGGCACAGTGGAACTGGCAGATGCTGTGCTTTTGCAGAAGATACTGCTGGGACAGGTGAACGGAAATGCGGCGCAGCTGGAAAACGGAGACTGCTGCGCAGACGGCGTGCTGGACTGCCGGGATGTGACGGCGCTGATGCAGATGCTGGTATCGTAAGACGGGAGAGAGGGGACAGATATGTCACGAATTCTTTATGTGCTGGATTATCTCAGCCGCAATACGGATGCAGAAAAGGGTGCAACGCTGAAGGATATCCAGGCATATTTGCTGAATCAGACCAACGCAGGCTCGGTGTCTACGCTGAGCATTCAACGGGATATCGACCAAATCGACGCCATGGGGTATACGGTGGACATCCGGAAGGGGGCGCACAACACGTCCTATTATCATATGCGTGACCGTGGGTTCACCTTCAATGAGATCCGCTTTCTGGTGGATTCGGTGTCCATCAACAAGTTCCTCAGCAACGCCCAGAAACAGCGCCTGTTCCGGAAATTCGAGGTGCTGCGCTCAGAGTCGGAGGTGCGAAAGCTGGTGGGACGCATTACCCTCAGCGAGGTTGCGCCGCCGTCACTGGACCTGCTGGACAATCTGGAATGCGTGCATCAGATCATTGCGGAAAAGCGGAAAATTCATTTTCAGTACGGCAAGTATAACATCCACCGGGAAATCGAATACTATGACAAAAAGCGGAATCTGATCCCGTGCCAGGTGGTGTATACCAGTGAACGCTTTTATCTGAAAGCGGTCTCGGAGGACACGGGAGAGGTGCGGAACTATCGCATTGACCGGATGCGGAAGATCTTGCCGGGAGAGAAGATCGCTCATTTGCCAAAGCTGCCTAAACCGGAGGGCTTTTCGGCAGATATCTTTGTGCCGGAGGTGTATGAGGATGTTCAGCTGCGTGTTCGCCGGGTGCTGCTGGACGATATGATCGAACAGCTGGGGAACTATGCCCATGTGCGTCTGGACGAGAAAGACCCGGAGCATTACATCCTGGTGCGTGCCAGAATGGGCATTAGCTACGGGCTGTACCGCTGGATTATGAAGTACGGCGCCAGCATGGAAGTGCTTGCACCGGAGAGCCTGCGGAAAGAGGTGGCACAGCGCATCCGGGCGGCTGCTGCACTGTACAGCGACACAGACAGAGAGTAGTACACTGCACAACAAAAAACGGACAGCATTTCTGCTGTCCGCTGTGGGATTCTGTGGAATGATTACGCCTGTCCACGTTCCTTTGCCAGGGTGTCGTAGCGGTCCATCATTTCCTTGATCTCCGGGTCGTTGGTCAGTCCGTGCTGCATATGCAGATAGAACCGGATCGCCGGCAGGTCCTTGTTCTCGACTGCCTCTTTCGCCAGGGCAGTGATGACGCCGACAACGTCCTCGTTTGCGCCGCACTTCATGCCGTAGTGTGCAAACGCCTCATTGACCTCGTCCCGTGTGGGCGGTACAATTTTCTTCTTGGTGATGGTGTGGATGTGGTGCAGTTCTGCCGGAACCATGGGGTGGTCGGCATAGATCAGGCTTTCGTAGTAGAAGCAGACTGCACGGTCATAGTCCTTGACCTCGACGCAGTAAAAGCCCAGGTTGCAGTAGCACCGGGAAAGCTGTACCGGTGTCACAGCCACTTCCAGTGTCTCCTTGATAACGGAGAGCAGCTGGTCGTGGTCACGCAGGGACTTGTAGCATTCTGCCAGCTCGAAGTATGCGTCCGTGTTCATGGGGTTATAGCGGATGGCGTCGTTGATGACACGGGCAGCCTCTTCTGCACGTCCCAGCTCCAGCAGGTTGTAGCCGTGGAGCAGCACCATCTGGGACAGGTCAAATACCGGACGCACCAGCTTTTTGGACGGGCGGTAGAAGTACAGATAGAGCTGATGCTCCAGGGTGTTGCGGAAGCTGAGGTATACCTCGGACTCCGTTTCCCGGTAGTTCATGCGGATCTTGGTGTACAGCGCCTCAGTCAGCTTGAAGGACTCGTCGATCTTCTTTTCCTGGATGAGTTTGTTTGCCTCTGCAAAGACAACGTCCAGGCGCTTGCCGTCAATGTACATCATCTTGTTGAGAACTTCCCGCTTGTCGTCGGGCAGGATCTCATATGCCAGGTCGGCAATGGCGCTTTCGATCTCTTTGGCGTTTTTTGCAGAACGGTACTTGTCTGCCTGGGATTCCAGATAGACCATGTCTACGCTGTATTCTCCGGTCAGACCCTCCCGGATTTTTTCCATAATTTCATTGATTGTCATAGTATAGCTCCTTTGTTGCCGGTAATTCCGGACGGTATAGTTTTATTATACAAGATTTCTGGGATAAATGCAAGTCTTTTTTGTGGATTTTTTCAAAGCAGTACCACACAGAGGAGAGAAAGGATACACAGGTATGCAGGAAATTCTTACAGCATTGGAACAGCGGCACGATCTGCCGGACGAGGCGCTCTGCGCTCTGCTGGAAACGGATGCCATGGATGGGGCGCTGTTTCAGGCGGCGGACCGCATCCGCCGGGAACGATACGGCACGGAGGTATTTGTCCGGGGACTGATCGAGTTCACCAACTGCTGCCGGAACGACTGCTATTACTGCGGCATCCGCCGGAGCAACGGAAAGGTACAGCGGTATCGGCTGAGCCGGGAGGATATCCTCGCCTGCTGTACAGAGGGATATGCGCTGGGATTCCGGACGTTTGTTTTGCAGGGCGGCGAGGACGCATATTTCACGGAACAGCGTGTATGTGAGATTGTCTCGGAGATACGGGAACGCTTTCCGGACTGCGCCATCACCCTTTCCATCGGCGAGTGGGAAAAATCCAGCTATGCGGCGTTTTTCCGTGCCGGCGCAAACCGCTATCTGCTGCGCCACGAGACCGCAGACCCGGCGCACTACCGCCGTCTCCATCCCGGCGCAATGTCGCCGGAACACCGGAAACGCTGCCTTTTTGATCTGAAAGAGATCGGCTACCAGGTGGGTTCCGGCTTTATGGTGGGTTCGCCGTTTCAGACCACGGCGCATCTCTGTGCCGACCTTCGCTTTTTGCAGGAACTGCAGCCGGATATGATCGGCATTGGACCGTATCTCACCCACGGCGACACACCATTCCGGACACAACCTAACGGCAGTCTGGAACTGACGCTGCGGCTCATTGCAGTGCTGCGGCTCATGTTCCCGTATGCGCTGATCCCGGCGACCACTGCCCTGGGTACCATTCATCCGCAGGGCAGGGAAATGGGGCTGAAAGCCGGGGCAAATGTGGTGATGCCGAATCTTTCTCCGGTGTCGGTGCGAAAGCTGTATTCGCTCTATGCGGACAAGATCTGCACCGGGGAAGAATCTGCCCAGTGCCGGAGCTGTCTGGAACGGCGTGTGGCGGCGGCAGGCTATGCCATCGTGACGGATATCGGCGATGTGCGCAGGAACTAAGGCAACACCGCACAAAGCCGTCAGGCGGGCTTTGTGCGGTGTTGCCCTAACAGCAGGATGAGGTGTTCGAAAAAAATTTGCATAAAAAGTATTTGCATTTTTCGGAAAATATGATATAATAAGAAAGAACTGTGGCAGCATGGTACAAAGCCAGTGCGGTGCTGCCGGATGAGATTGCGTGGGGCTTTCTGCTGAAATGACGTGTTTTCGGTGATTTTGGCGGAGAGTGCCTGGTGTTTGGAGGGCTTTATATGAGTCAGGAACAACAAAAGAAAACCCGGTCTGCAAAAAATGCGCCGCAGAAAAAACAGATGCAGAAGCATCCGAATCCCCGCCGCCCGAGAGGTTCCGGCGGAAAGACGGCGGCACAGGTCATCGTCTCCCTGGTTCTGGTGGCGCTTGTGGGATATGAGGGATTTCATATGTACCGTTCTTTCACACCCATCTCACAGGGGTCGGAGAGCATGGATCTGGTGGGCGGCGGCAGCGAGTCTGAGGCTGCGACAGAACCGAAAACGGTCTATGAGAACGTCTCCGTTTCCAACGAAGATGTTCACGCCGGTGATCTGATCCTGGTCAACACGGATACCGCATATGTGGAGGAGAACCCCACGGAGATCGTGAGCATCTACGACCACAAGACGGACAACTACCATGTCAGCGGTACAGAGACCAGCCTGCGTCAGCCGGCGCTGGATGCGCTGAACCAGATGCTGGACGCCTTTTATGTGGCGACCGGACACCAGGACATGATCGTCATCAGCGGCTACCGCACCACACAGCAGCAGCAGGAGCTGTATGATGCAGACCTGGCGGAGACCGGCGAGCAGACCTCGACCCGTGTGGCACTGCCCGGACACAGCGAACACGAAAGCGGCTATGCCCTGGACTTCTCCCTGTACACCGACGGGGTGCAGTACGACTATGACGGCACCGGGGAATATGCCTGGATCAACGAGAATTGTGCGCACTACGGCTATGTACTGCGCTATGCAGAGGACAAGCAGGAGACCACCGGCATCCAGGCAGAGCCGTGGCACTACCGTTATGTGGGACAGCCCCACGCCACCTATATGATGGAAAACAACGTGTGCCTGGAGGAATACCTCACACTGCTGAAAAATTACACCGCAGATGAGCCGCTCTCCATCACCAACTGGGACGGCGAGATCTATCAGGTATACTATGTGGCTACGGACACTTCCACGGACTCCACCTATGTGATGGTGCCGCCGGATGCGAAGTACACCATCTCCGGCAACAACAGCGATGGATTTATCGTGACGGTGGACACTGGCGAGATTCAGAGCGGAGACGCAGCAGCTGCAACAACGCCGGAGGACAGCGCAGCAGCAGATACGGAAACAGCAACAGAAACCAGTGCTGCCGAATAAATAGGAAAAGGTGATCTATCATGGAAAATGAAAAGAAACCAACGGAAGAGACTTTGCAGAAAGCCGGAAAGGGCTTGAAAAGCGTAGTCGGTGAGTTCAAGGAGTTTATTTCCAAGGGAAATGTACTGGACATGGCGGTCGGCTTGATCGTCGGTTCGGCATTCACAGCCATCGTAAACTCGCTGGTAGATGACATTCTGATGCCGATTATCGGCACAGTGCTTGCCGGCATCAACTTCTCGTCTCTGGGAATCACGATCCCATGGGGCAATCATCCGTTTATTGCCATCGGCAGCTTTTTGAACACGGTTATCACATTCCTGCTGACGGCGCTCTGCGTATTTCTGATTGTAAAGGTCATGAATATGTTCCGCCGGAAACAGGAAGAAAAGCCTGCACCGCCCAAGCCCAGCAAGGAAGAGATCCTGCTGACGGAGATCCGGGATCTGCTGGCGGCACAGCAGGGAAAAGAAACGACTGAGACCGAGGAAAAGAAAGATTAAATCTGACATCTTCTTACTATTCTACATATAGAAAAAACGCTGTTCCACGTGCAGGAACGGCGTTTTTTCGTGGGGATTATATTGTGTACTGTGGTTATTATGAAACCTGTTTTCGTTCTTTCAATTCTTGTTCTAGTTCTTGTATTGCCTTTTTCGATTCTTCGGCTGACATTTTTTTGATTTCATCTGGGATAATTACATTGTCATCAATAAACATTTTCATATTATTTCGCCTCCCAAAAATCAATTTGGTAATTTTGTTTGAGTCTTTTTGATTATATCATCATTGCAATGAAAAGTCAATGATGTTTTATTGAGAGCTTATCATAAAACAAAAAGCAGGAGCAGCCATATTCCAGGCTGCTCCTGCTTTCCTTTATGGAGAGGTTTCGTTATTTTGAGGATTTCTGTCTGTGTTTTTGTGTGCCGCTGTGACAGTTGCAGGCGTTCGGACAGCCGCCGCAGGTACCGCCGCAGGAATGTTTTCCCTTTTTGCGGTCACTCCGCATGGACAGAACGATCGCAGCAATGATTGCCACAACAATGATTCCGACAATGACACTTCCCATAGAAATGCCTCCTTTTGAAACATCAGGTCAATTTGAGTTTATGCCTTTACCTTAACGCCCAGCTTGTTGCTTTCCTTATACGGACGAACCAGCAGGTAGATCATTGCAATAATCAGAGCGAATGCAACGATCAGGCTGATGATGTTTACAACACCGTTGCCGGCAGTCATCAGCTGACCGGTGAACAGGTTGCCCAGCTGGTTTACGATCAGAGCGATTACATAAGCGAAACCGCACTCGTAACCAATTGCGAACCAGAACCACTTGGTGTTGTTCATCTCACGCTTGATCGCACCCATTGCTGCGAAGCACGGTGCGCACAGCAGGTTGAAGATCAGGAAGGACATACCAGCTACGCCGGTGAATGCTGCTGCCAGGTTGCTGTATACGCCGTCGCCGCCGCCATACAGGATACCCATGGTTGCTACGATGTTTTCCTTTGCAACCAGACCGGTTACGGCTGCAACAGTTGCCTGCCAGTCGCCCCAGCCCAGCGGAGCGAAGATCCAGCAGATACCCTTACCGATATAAGCCAGGATGCTGTGGCTCATCTGGTCCTCAGTCAGCATACCGAAGGAACCGTCTACCCAGCCGAAGAAGGAAGTGAACCAAACGAAGATGGTGGACAGGGTGATGATGGTACCAGCCTTCTTAATGAAGGACCAGCCACGTTCCCACATGGAGCGGAGAACATTGCCCACAGTCGGCATATGGTATGCCGGCAGCTCCATAACGAACGGAGCCGGGTCGCCGGCGAACATCTTTGTCTTTTTCAGAATGATACCGGAAACAACGATCGCTGCCATGCCCAGGAAGTATGCGCCGGTTGCGATCCATGCAGAACCGCCGAAGATTGCGCCGGCGATCATTGCGATAAACGGCTGCTTAGCGCCGCAGGGGATAAAGGTGGTTGTCATAACGGTCATACGGCGGTCACGTTCGTTCTCGATGGTTCTGGATGCCATAATGCCTGGGATGCCGCAGCCTGTGCCGACCAGGATCGGGATGAAGGACTTACCGGACAGACCGAACTTACGGAAGATACGGTCCATAACGAATGCGATACGAGCCATGTAGCCGCAAGCCTCCAGGATTGCCAGCAGGATGAACAGTACCAGCATCTGCGGTACAAAGCCCAGAACTGCGCCGACACCGGCAACGATACCATCCAGGATCAGACCCTTCAGCCAGTCAACACAGTTTACTGCGTCCAGTCCCTTTTCGATCAGTACCGGAATACCCGGAACCCATACGCCGTAGTCAGCCGGATCCGGCTCACCCTTTGCGAACTCTTCTGCTGCTGTGGTCAGATCATCCATAGAGGCAGTCTCTGTGGTGACTTCCAGTGTTTCTTCATCCTCAATGTCATAGGAGAAGTCAGCATTGTATTCGTTCTCATAGTTCATGATGAGATCCTTTGCAGCCTCGCCGTCAAAGGTATCTGCTTCTGCGTCAATGTAGCTTTCCAGCTCTGCGGTGTCCACACCCTGTTCGTCCAGGTATGCCACATAGCCGTCGATGATAGCGTTTGTGTCGCCGTATTCATCTGCTGCATCATTATAAGAGCTTGTGCCGATGCCCAGCAGGTGCCAGCCATCGCCGAACAGTCCGTCGTTTGCCCAGCCTGTTGCGGCAGAACCAACGGTAACCATGGAGATGTAGTAAACCAGGAACATGATAACTGCGAAGATCGGCAGACCCAGCCAACGGTTGGTAACGATCTTGTCGATCTTATCCGATGTTGTCATGCCGGTCTTCTTCTTCTTCAGGCAGTCCTTGATGATGGATGCGATGTACAGATAACGCTCGTTGGTGATGATGCTCTCTGCGTCGTCGTCCATTTCCTTTTCGGCAGCCTCGATATCCTGTTCAACGTGCTTTTTGGTAGCCTCCGGAATATTCAACTGTTCCAGGACTTTGTCATCACGCTCGAAGATCTTGATGGCGTACCATCTCTGCTGCTCTTCCGGCTGGTCGTGCAGGCAAGCCTCTTCGATATGTGCAATAGCGTGTTCTACACAGCCGCCGAACTTGTGCTGCGGCACCATGGGAACCTTGCTCTCAGCAACCTTCATTGCCTCCTTGGCAGCCTCGTCAATGCCGGTGCCTTTCAGTGCGGAGATCTCAACAACCTTGCAGCCCAGTTCCTTTGCCAGCTGGTCGATGCGGATCTGGTCGCCGTTCTTGCGGACAATGTCCATCATGTTGATGGCTACCACTACCGGAATGCCCAGCTCCACCAGCTGTGTGGTGAGGTACAGGTTACGTTCCAGGTTGGTACCGTCGATGATGTTCAGAATGGCATCCGGACGTTCCTGGATCAGATAGTTTCTGGCAACAACCTCTTCCAGGGTGTACGGAGAAAGGGAGTAGATACCCGGCAGGTCTGTGATGATAACATCTTTATGACCTTTCAGCTTACCTTCCTTTTTTTCTACGGTTACACCAGGCCAGTTACCAACGAACTGGTTCGAACCTGTCAATGCGTTGAACAATGTGGTTTTACCAGCGTTCGGGTTACCGGCTAATGCGATTTTGATACCCATTTGATTCAATCCTTTCGTACATTTTATCTGTTAGTGATTGCTAATTAGCAGTTACTAACTTGTGACCAAAAAAATAATTCTGCCGTAAAATGAAGATGTGAATCTACTGAAACAGCAGATCCACAGGTTTTTTATTCCACTTCGATCAGTTCGGCATCTGCTTTCCGCAGGGACAGTTCGTAACCTCTTACGGTAACTTCTACCGGGTCTCCCAGGGGAGCAACCTTGCGGATGTAGACTTCAACACCCTTTGTGATGCCCATGTCCATGATGCGGCGCTTTACAGCACCCTCACCGGTCAGTTTTTTTACCCGGACGGTCTGTCCGATTTTGGCGTCTTTTAATGTAGCCATTGTTGAATTCCTCCTCTTATATCATAATTTTTGCAGCCATTTCTTTGGTAATGGCAATACGAGTCTCTTTGACATTGACGATGAGATTTCCGCTGCCGGAATTCACCACCGTAAGTGTTCCGCCAACCACAAAGCCCAGATCTTCCAGGTGCTTTTTGGTCTCGGCACTTCCGCCAACCTTTTTGATGGTAACTTCATCACCAGGGTTTGCAAACATCAGCGGCATCATACCAGTTTTCCTCCTTTTTCCGAATGCGATCGCCTGTTTATGCAAAAGCAGAAACAAGCAAAATTTGTTAGAAAAAGCTAACCTATTGTAAAAACAGAAGAGTTAGAACGCTCTAACCCTCTTGTTAGTATACAACTTCTGACCGCATTTGTCAAGGGAAAAACGCCATTTTTTGAATTTTGTGGGATTGCACAAACTGAAAATGAAAATGAGAAATCAGTTCGTAGATTTTTTCACAGGAATGCGTCGGGAACGTCTGCGGCGAGGATTGCAAAGCAGAATGGGCGTGACGGCTTATAAAGGGCTGGAGGTACGGAAGAGCTGATGCAGGGTTAGCCCGGTGGCGTTTCTAAGGGCGTTGACATTATAATGTATATATGGCATTCCTAATGTATATACAGAAAAGTCAATGAAAAATGGCTGAGGGGTTTTAGACTGAGACAATTGGGGCATGGTGCAGTGTCAGTTCAAACTAAAAGGATTTGTTTTATTTGAATCAATGTGCTTTTTAGATTGAATAATGCTGATTATACTTTTGATTATTTTGTATAACATACATAAAGCATTGCTTTATTTTGAAATTCTGATTTTTAGTTGACAAGTGTGCTGAATTGTGGTATACTATACAAGTCGGCACGAGAGATGCAGACGAAATATATCGCGGGATGGAGCAGCTCGGTAGCTCGTCGGGCTCATAACCCGAAGGTCGTCAGTTCAAATCTGGCTCCCGCAACCAAATGGAAAAGAACATTCAAGCAAGTGAAACAGCTGGAGGTGCAAGTTTAGCTGTTGATTTGCCTGAATGTTCTTTTTTTATTATATCATGCTGAATGCTTTTTGTCAATCCTTGTGTGTCGAGTTTTCTCGGCTCATTTTTGTTGACTTGGAAACTGCCAGGTCGGCAATGGTTCGCATTCGTCGGCGAATCCGTCGGCATGAAATGGCAGAATGCTCATTTTTGATAGGACGGGGCTGAAAATGTTTGAAAAGTTCTGGATGCCTGCGACATTTTTGATTTTGTTGGCGGAGTGAGACTTTGACATTAAAATTGAAGGTTAGAATGCTGATTTTTCTGAAAATTGAAAATGGTTGTAAAAGGAAACATCACTTTCCTCACCACCCCACTCAGTGAAAAAAGTGATACCCTTCCCCAAACTCTCTATAAAACCTTCTTCCACTTCCGAAAAAAATACCTGGAATCCCGTTGTTGGAATTCCAGGTATTTTTCTTATGCAGGGTTCTGTTCAAACAGAGCAGCATCCAGCTTGTCGGCGGCTTCCTGCTCGACTTTTTTCAGCACATGACTGTAAATGTCCATGGTGATCTGATAGCTGGAATGTCCCAGCCGCTCTTGTGCGACCTTGGGAGAGATACCCAGCGAAAGCATGATCGTGGCATTGATATGCCGAAGGTCATGAAACCGAATGTGCTTCAGATCATTCGCTTTCAGAAATCGCCGAAACTTCATGGAAAAGGAATCACTTTTGTAGGGAGAGCCGTCCTCCTGGCAGACGATGTAATCATTTTGTCCGGCGTGGCGTTCTGCTTTGGTGTCTTTCAACAGCCGCAGCAGCGTTCCGGGAATCTGAATCTCCCGTCTGCCGCTCTGTGTTTTCGGGGCTTTGGTGATCGTTTGATTGTTGACAGTTACCAGATTTTCTTCGACAGTGAGACAGCCGGTTTGAAAATTCACATGATGCCACCGCAGTGCGAGCAGTTCTCCACGCCGCAGGCCCAAACAAATCTCGATCATCAGCGGCAGATAAAGAGCAGTGTTTCTGGCACATTGCAGCAGAGTCTCCACTTCTTCCATGCTGTACACTTCCGGTTGGTAATGTTCCAGCTTGGGCAGCGTGAGATCGTCACAGGGATTCTTCGGAATCAGTTCCAGCATGACTGCCTTTTTCATTGCCGCCGAGAGATTCAACAAGATGTTTTTGATCGTTTTGGGCGAAAGCGGCTTTCCGGTTCTGGGAGATGCCTTTTGCAGAGAAAAGATCCATTTCTGAATGTCAATGTTTTTCAGTTGCTGCAAACAGGTATCTCCAAACTGTGGAATGATGTACTTTTCCGTCTGATCGATGTAGTGCTGTACAGTGGTGGGGGAGAGCTGATTTTTTACGTAGATCTCCAGCCACTGGTGCATGAAATCCCGAACCGTGATCCGATTGTCTTTGACAAAAGTTCTGGTTTCCAGTTCATGGATCATATCCCGCATGACTTTTTCTGCTTGTTTTTTCCCGCCCTGAATGGTCTTGTAATAGCGTTTGCGTTTTCCGTTAGCAAAAGAGGATTCTTCTTCCACGATGACCTGATAGGTTGTGATCCCGGATTTGGTCGTCCGCTTTCGCACATGACCGGTATATGGCATAAAACCGCCTCCTTTGAAAAGTATAACGGAATGTTCTTCGGGCTTTTCTTGAAAAGGGAAGAAAAGCACTTAGTATTCTTCTGCAAACAGCATGGTGGCATAGGGCTTTTGGTTTGCATCATATTCTGCAATTACATAGATTTTCGCTGTGACCGGCGAAAACGGCACGTCAAACTGATAGCGTTTTTCATAAGGCGGCACTTCCTGACTATGCAGAATAATTTGCTGGCTGCCTGCTCCGGAAAGTCGAAATATTTGCAGATAATCCTTTGGAACAGGCAGTTCTGCAATGCGGTTCCAGAGAAATAATTGCAGAAAAAGCGGCAGTTCCTCATGGATTCTTTTGGTCAGATAGCGGTTTCCCGAAAACATCAGCAGCACCTTCTTTCCACAAGTTTCTGCGTTTCTGTGGAAAACGGAATGTAGATATCCTCGCTGTATCCGTCCGAAGATGCCCAGACAGTGTGGATCCAGTCAGCATGGGAAAAAGAAAGGATCTCATAGAATTCCAAACCTTTGTCGAGCAGATAGGATTCCTCCTGTTTTTCTAAGAGAATTACAGAAAGGATATCACCCATGTCACAGTGATAGGTTTTTTCGATGTTTTCCATTTTCTGCACCAGATATGATTTGAGATCTGACGGCATTGCAGCATTTGAAATAGTTGCAATAGAGCGTAATTTTTGCATGATTTTCCTCCGATTTTGTTTCAAAAAAAGAGGCTCAGCGTCATGCCAAGCCTCCCACGAACAATGTTTTCCTCACTTACTCTTCTTGACAAGTGCCAGCAGTTCTACGCCGCAGGCAACACCCGCCAGAAACATTTCAATTGCAATCGGCATTGATGTACTTCACCTCCTCCCGTTCCTGCATTTCGATGGCGATCCCGATGCCGCCGATCACCAGTGTCAGTACCAGTCCTGCGATAAATTCCTTCATGTCAAATTCCTCCAATTTTCGTTTTATGCTTCACACTGTAACAGTGTTTTTGCCTCGCTAATTGCTTCCTCCATTGCCGCTGTATCCATGAGCAGTTCTTCGATCTCGTCCGGATCATAGCCGACTTCCAGCAACAATTCTACTTCTTCTTCTGAAACGCCAAATGTGCCGCAGTATTCCAACAGCAGTTCTTCCCGCTCATCTTCCATCCACCATTTTGCGTAATCCAGTTGATCCCAATTGTACGGGTTGAACATGGTGTGGATGTAGTCCTGTATTTCGAATGTACTCTTGTGGAGATTGCCACTCGGAGATATTTCGATGATTTCTCCCTCAGATATTTCAACTTCACAAGCTTTTTCTGTCATGTGGACTTTTTGCAAAGCGTTATCCAAAATGCTCTTTGTGCTGGCGTAAACGTACAATCCCAGTGCCGGAAAATGATACAAAGTCAACGGATTATTGCCTTTCACCAGAAACAGCGTATTGTCATTTCTGAGGATTGTAAAGACAAAACTGCCCTCCACAAGCTCTGCCATGCGTTTGATGTTTTCCGTGTCAAGGTTCTGCCCCTGTTCCAGAAGCTGGACAGCGACGTAGGTGTCGGTTTCGATCGGTGTCGTTGGGAGATGCTGTTCCCGGCGAAGTTCCCTGTCGTTGTACAGCACGCCGTTGTGGGCGAGGGCGAACGCCTCTTTGCCGCAGTGTCCCTCGAAAGGGTGGTTGTTGCAGTTTCGCTTTTCGCTGCCCTGGGTCGTGAACCGGGTGTGTCCGATGACCGCTCTCGTGTCCCTGGGAAAGAACAGCTTGACCTTGTGAGCCGGCTTGGGCTTTTTGTAGGTGATGATGCCGCTGCTCCGAACGTAGGCGATGCCCGTTGCGTCTGTGCCACGGACTTCCGCAGCGACAGAGAGGTAGTGTACCAATTTTTTCAGGACAGCGTTGCTGATCTTACCCTTGTAGTCTAAGAATCCAAACACTGCACACATGTTACATCTCCTCGCTTTCTGTTACCATTTCATTGACGTACAGTCTTCTCTCTTTGAGATACTGGATCAGTTCCGGTTCCCGAATGGAGCTTACAAATTCCGACCAGCTCATGGCATCGATACCTTCCTCAGACAAAGAAATCGCCGCATCACAGATGTGGTTGACCATCTGCAATGTGGCGATGAATGTGTTGTATTTGAGTGTGCCTCGAAACAGGCGAAATTCGATGGTGTGGTAGTTATTGAGGTTTACCGCAACGTATCTGCCGTTGCAGCCGCTTTTCGCTTTCTCCAGGATTTGTTTGCCGGTTTTCTCAAAGCCGAATCTTGCACTCCATCGGCTCATGTTGTAGCTGCTGCGTCTGCTGAACGTAAAGAGTTCATTCCAGTGCTTTTCTACAAAAAACAGGATGCGGCTGATGACATCTTCCTGTTCTGCCTGGTTGTCGCCAAAGGCATTGCGGTTGACGTGAACGTGCAGACCGCAAGTTGATGTCTGATGGGAACGATATCCCATGGAAACTGCCTCCCGAAGGAGTGCTTTCCAGTTCATGGATTCTGTGTGGTACTCTAAGGTCATGGGATGAGAGACGATCTCAAAGCCGTCTTCCAAGCTGCCGTCCGACTTGATGTAAATGTTTTCCTCATGCACATTGGCGATGCTTTTGAGAGTTGCAGCGTTGTCGTTATCTTTGCCGCCTTCATCCACTTCCAGTTCTACGCCGAAGTATCGTTTTCCCTGACCGTAGAAAATGGGTGTGGGCTTGTAACCGTATTCCTCGATCTCGTCCTCAAACTCGTCGAAGCATCTTTCGCAGTAGGGCAGGTCACTGTGCCAGCAGACGAGGCTTTCCGGAACGATCCGTCCGCAGGATTCGCAGCGGTAGTAATGGGCATCAAAGCAGTCCTGACAGAGGCAGGTATCTTCATCGGAGACGCTGTTCTGTTCCCAGATGGTTTCGCCGCAATGGTCGCAGGTGACACAGTGTTCCTCAACACAGTCATCGCAGAGCAGTTCATCATCTACCGGTGTGCCCTCTTCCTCGGCAAGCACTCTTCCGCAGTAGTCGCAGATTCTTACTTCTTCTTCCATTTCAAGTTCCTCCAAAAACAAAAATTCCGGTAAGGCTGAAAGAATTTACCTTACCGGAATTATAATATATATTTGATTTTTGGGGTTGATACGGGTGAGAAAAGTGATGTGGTTTTCGCAGCTCCCTTCTGAAAACAACTCGTTTTTACAAACTGAAAATCCAAAGTGTTATACTGATACTGCAGCTGCAGAAGCATTGCAGCCGATAACGAAACGGGAGGAATTTTCAATGTCTCAGAAAAAACGAAGACCAAACGAATTTACAATAGGATACAAGGCAATGGTGACAGATTATCTGCTTTACGAGGATTGCTGCGACTATCATCTGAAACTGATTCTTGCGGTTTGGGATGGTGTGACTGTGCAGGAAGAGGTGAAATATTTCAGCTATCTGACCACATGGGGCAGCAGCCAATTCCGTGATTTGTGTGTGGATTTTGGCTTGCTGGCTTGTGCGAGGTCCGTATACTGCGATTTGAATCGTCTGCTGGGAGCCTATTGTATTGTGCAGTATTATCCGAAAAAGCAGCAAATACCGGAGGATAAAATTGACGAAGTCATGCCGGTGGTGTCGAATTGTGACAGGGAAAATGATTGGGATCATCTGCAATTTGCAGAACCATTTGCTCGTATTGCCGTGGCAGAAGAAAAAGCGGAAAGTAGCATACCGCTGGCAAAGTATGTAGATGATATCGAAGAAACATATTGGTTTTGCATCGATCATCTATGGCTGCACCCGAACATTCGGTGTATCTATCGAAAGAATCTGCCAGAGCTTCCAATTCCCAGACATCCGGAACATGACAAGAAATGGATCTCGATGCGGAAAAGGGATTTCCCAGAGCATAATCTGTATGTTCCGGTCAAGGAATATGACCTGCGAATGGAGCATGATGCGGAGTCATACTATGTAAAGGAGCCGTTGCGGCGGAATCGGTAAGGGGAAGCTGATAGAGTAGGGGAGATGTGAAAAAATCCAGTGAGGTTTGGGAGGAAACCTTGCTGGATTTTTTTGTTATAGAGAAATATATTTTAATGGCTGAAAAGCAGCATGTGCAATCAGTTTCGATGTACTACGACCTTTACGCCTGACAGATCTTTGTATTTTGTGATTGATTTGAAAACGATAACACATTCTTTTTCTGTGATGCCTTTTAAAATGATAGGGATATCCTTATCGCTAAAAATACCGCTTTTTTTCACACTGATTACCTTTACTTGTATATAGGCTTTTTTTCCATATTGAAATTCAATTTGATCATCTTTTTTGATACAGCCTTTTTCTATTTTCCCATAAAGGAAAACAGATGTACCGTTCTGAGCAGAATATGACACTGTAAATTCTGCATCTACTAAGCTTGCAGCTCGAAGATAATATTTTTCTGATTCAGATGTATTATAGGGTACACCTTTTCCGTTGCCATAGCAAAATCCAAGATCATATAGTGCACGATATTCACCGCAATCAGCAGCTTTTTGATACCATGAAGCAGCGGTTTTGTAGTCTACTTGCAAACTATTTCCATAATAGTAAAGTTCGCCCATTTCATACATTGCCTTGGAATTGCCCAGATTAGCTGCTTGTAAAAACCATTTTTTTGCTTGTGCATAATTTTGAATGATGCCAAATCCATTTTTATAGCAATACCCAATTTGGCACATAGATTCAGGATCATTTTCTGCAATTGCCTTATCATAATATGCAATGGCAATTTTGGTTCTCTCCAAGTATTTACCGCAGAGTTTTTCTAATTTATCTTCTGCAACAGAATAATGGTGTTCGACCGCTCTTGCATACCATTTTGCAGCTGCGATTGGTGAAGTAGCGGAATTTCCATTTTCGTCGAAATAAGTTCCTGCGAAACTAGAACCAAGAGAAAATTCTGCGTCAGGGAATCCCTTCTCGGCGGCTTTGACAAGATATTCCCAATAATATCGCAGCTTTTTGTTTAAGAGATCGCTTCCAAATACTTCTTTTGCAAGATGACCGGATGGGTTCATGATACAAGATTTTGCATAATCCCCTAATTCAAATTCGGCAAGGGTATCGCCTTGTTTTGCAAGCCGTTCCAAATCGGGAACTGCCTGAGAAATTACAGCTGTTTTTTCATCGGAATTTGGCATGCAGTGAAATGCATAGTTGATCATGACTAAGGGATCGTCCGATTGATAGCGGAATTTTTTGAGGATCTCTTTTTTCTTTTCTGCATCTTTTGGAATCACATCATATCCATCCATATAATACATTGCCAGAATGTAGGCGGCTCTGGGGTTGCCGTTATCTACACATTTGACAATCATCGGATAAGCTTCTTTGTAGCGGCCTTGTAAATATAATTGCTCTGCTTGTGCATACTGTACTGCTTCACCATATGCATTCACATAGGAAGCTGCGATTTTGGAAAAGGAATCCATTCTTCCATTGAGAAAGAATTGTATGTTGCTCTTTTCAATTTCTCGTGCAAGCTGCTTAAGTGGTGCATTGTTTTTTTGAAAATATGATTGCATCATAAAATAAATTCCCACATAGATGGGTAAGTGCATATTCAGCGGACGAAGTTTTCCGGAGTTATTATTGACACTGATATTTTTCCCCAGCGTAACGGGAATGATTCCCACAACCGTTGAAAATCCAAGTTCGCTGTCCATATTTTCCGGCATAGAAAACAGGGGCGTAAATGCCTTTTTCACCGCATTGCAGATTATGTGATATGCCTCGGTTTTGTTGCTTTTACCAATTGCTTGGTACGCCAGATCAGATTTTGTGATCACGATTGCAATTGGCGGGAGTTTTTGATTTTCAGCAGCATACTCCGAGAGAAAATGATTGATCGATCTGGCACAACTCTCCTGTATCACATCAACAAGAATTTCTGTTTTTTCCTTGTCATTGGAGGCGGAAACAAGTTCGTCGTCCTCTAAAAACAGACCGCCGTCCACAAAAATGTACAGCACTTCTGAATTTGCAATGGCTGTTTTTAGCTTTTGATATTCTTCTGCATCGCCGCTGTTTTTATTTCGCAATAAACCGCCGGTATAATCAACCCATTGAAAAGTTTCGATGGGTTTATACATGTATTGTAATTCAAAGGTATAGTGCGAACTCTGATTTGTAGTTTCCGGAAAACGCTCTGTGCCGCTTCTGTCACGCATTTTTTCATAGTATGATGTCAGCTTTAACGCCTCATCATCGCCTGTTTTTAATGTGTAGCCATCAGCACCGGCGGACATCTTATAGTACATGCCTGCCATAAAGCAGGTTTTTCCGGAGCCGCTGAGCCCGAGCGTTGTGAACAGATGGTGGGTTTCTTCAGGCATTGGTATAGCTGCCCTCCTTGTTTTAGAATGTTGGAGAATATTATTTTATGGTTTCCAACTTTTTGATTTCATCTGGGTTTGGAAGTGTAACACCAAGACCATTGGACATTGGCTGGAGAAAACGATTTGTATTTTCCATGCCCATACGCATCAGGTCATCTGTGTTTTGATTCAAACGCTTAAAGTCTGCGGCAATTTCCTTCATAAGTTCGTTTGCATGGTCAATAATAGCATTCATATTATCAATTACAGAGTCTTCCATTCTAATTCGAACTCTTTCATTGTTAGCAAATCTTACGTCAATTTCTTCCAGTCTTTCCATTGCGGCAGTTTCAGCTTTTTTCTGCATCTCTATATATGATTCTGTTTTTTGCTGAACCAGTTCATTTGCCTTTTCACGAAGCTCCAAAGACATCATACCAATGTTTTCTACAATATCTGTTGTTGCATTAGCCAGATCGATTTGATAACGTTTGATACATTCTACCAGACGATCTCTTCTTGCGTCTTCCTGCTCCAGAATCATTTGGTCGATTTCAGTATTCCATCTCCGAATATCTGCATCAATTTTGGCTCTTGCTTCCAGATCTGCTCTGATGCTTTCCCGTTCTTCTTCGATCAATTCCTGATCTAGTCTTTTTTGTGCCGCATCGTTCTCGGCAGCCTGTCTGGAGAGGTTCAATTCATGTGCTCTTGCGGCAGCATTTGCTCTTTCTGTTGCTTCAATATTCATCTGCTGTCTTTTCATTTCTCGTCTATGCTCAAAAGTACGCAATGGTTCCTTTATCCAGTCGCAGACGGTTTCTACCGGTTTATAAATAATATCGTCCAATTTGTCAAACATATCTAAAACTGCCATTTTAAATTACTCCTTTAACATCATTTATTTTTGATCTATGTAATTTTTCAGCATTTCCTGATACTGCTTTTTGTGTTTTTCCATTGCAAAGTTCAATTCTTTGCGATGTATATCTGCTTTGGCTGAAATTTCAATCATATCTCGAAGTGCCTGTTTTTTTACTTGAAGAATTTCATAAAACGCCTTGCTGTACATTTGGTTTTTTACATCAAATCCGTCAATAAACCTTAGGAAGTACTTAGAAAAAACAGTCAGAACTTTTCGGCGGTCAGATTCCAAAGGGATATTCTGATCAATATATTTTTCGATTCGGTTCCAGTGTTCATCGATCCAGATGACGTGGTAAAGTTCTGCATATAATTCATATTCGCTGTTTTTTACGGAATTGTAGTGCAACAAGCCAGTTCCCATATCAGGGTCGATCCGATCTGAAAAATCTGATAGCATTTTTTGACGTTCTTCTTTCAAAACCTGAAGCGAAAGCGTTAACTGATATCGTTCATCTACCATACCGATTGCCTTACACTTTCCCTAAACGTGTTTGAAGTTCCCGTTCAAATTCCTTAGATTTTGCAATAATGAAGTTGTTTAGAAATTCTTCGCTTACCGCAAAACTGTGTTCCATATCCGCTTTCAATCGGTTGCACCAGTCATCGATTGCTTCTTTGCTGACCATCTGTTCTGCCAGATTTTTGCGGATCTGGGGGATTCGCTTCTCCGTGAACTCCAGACGCTCTTTTCGAATATCCTCTAATTGCCTTAGTACATAATCGATTTCTTCGTGGTATTCTCTGCAAAGAGCACCATGAATTTTATAGTATGCTTCTAAAGCATCTGCCTTTGGAATGCGATTGTCAACATTCAATGCTTCAAAAACTTCTAATTCATTCGGCATCTTCCGTTTCTCCTTCCTCTGACGTGCTTTTGGTTGTTGTATATTTTTTTATAAGACCTATCATAATTGGAATCATTACACTGATGCAAATGGCACCAATGATTCTCCAATATTGTTTCATGAAGCGACCGAACTTGTTTGACTTCGAAGCTTTTTCTTGTAATGCCTCTTGAATTTTTCCAGCTGTTTCTTTTTTCAATTGTTCGTATTCAGATTCTTCTAAAACATCTTTCCAATCATGATAATTATTAAGATTAGAATCAAGATCACTGTTAATGCCGGGATAATTTTCTGAAGTGTCTTTATTTTTTTTTTGCGTACCATAGGAAGAATCAGCTTCTATAGTACAATCATTATCTTTCTTTTTCGAATATTTTTTCTCCCGTTCCTGACGTTTTCGCTCCAAGCGTTCCCGTTCCTGACGTTCCCGTTCCTGACGTTCCCGTTCCAAGCGTTCTCGTTCCTGACGTTCTCGCTCCAAGCGTTCCCGTTCTTGACGTTCTCGCTCTAAGCGTTCTTCTTGTTCTTTTTCCAGTCGAAAACGATTATTTTTGTTTGTTACAACATGGCTGAAGCGGCTGTTTTTCAGTGCCTTGAAATCATTGACACAAGAGCAATAACTGAGCACAGTTCCATTCAGTGCATCAAGCAAAAGAGTGGTATACAGACGGTCTGGATTGTCGGTTTCAGAGTGAACATGGACTGTCTCATTCCAAAGAAATTCTTCAGGAATCGGTGAAACAGCGATTTCTTTCTCTTTCAATGAAATTGGCTCTGCTTTTTTGGTGTCTTGGTCTAAGCAGTTCCAGTAAGGCATAACATACTTTTCATAAGCACGAATGATGTCACAATCTTGAATGTCTGGAATTTTGGAAGTATTAAAATCGTTTTCCCTTTTTGCCGCGAATCCATAAAATCCGAAGATTGCACGATTCTTTTCATCACGGGCATAGAGTTCAACAGCCGTTCCGCCTATATCCTGAATAAATCCTACAATTCCAAATAGGATCATCTTATCCGTACTGATAATGAGGTGCTTTTTGGTATGTTCATATGCATCCATATCTGTTGTTGCGGTGCGAATGTAGGGAAGCACTTCTGCGGGAACAATGAAATCAGGACGAACGTGGAATCCGGCAAAATAATCGCAGCAGCGTGTTCTTGTGTAAATAACCGGATAATACTGCATATCAATCAACTCCTTTTCACTTGATTCAAGTATCCTTCTGCCAGTGTAGAAAACTTTCCGGTACGTCCATCCAACCAGAATTGGATGCCACTGTCTTCAATTGCGTCAGAAAGCTTTTTGATTGCAGAGTCTTGTCCATTGTTTGCACTTTTCATCATGAACCAGATACCGATATAAGCCGGCATATGCATGTTGATTGGTCTTAGCTTTCCTGTGTAACCGTTTTCACTGATTTTTTTGCCGAGTGAAACAGGAACGATTCCAACCATGCTAGTGTGTCTGTCATCTCCGGTATAAACGGTCGGATCCGGAAATAGTGGATTGAACGCTTTCTGAATGACCTTGTTCAGAAGTTCCATATTTTCTGAATTCGATGCTTTCCCCAATGCCTGACAAGCTAGATCATATTTTGTGACAATGATAACGATCGGAGGAAGCTTTTCACGTTCTGCCGTATATTCAGAAATAAAGTGATTGACCTGTCTTGCACAGCTGTCCTGTACAATATCCACTATAATCTCCATTTTTTCCTGATCGGTTTCGGCTTCAGCAACTTCTTCATCTTCGTTGAAAAGACCGCCATCTACGAAAATATAGAGTACCTCTGATTTTGCGATGTCATTTTTCAGTTCCTGATACTGTTCTGCATCTTCACTGTTTTTTCCCTTGAGTAAACCGCCTGCATAGTCGATCCATCTGAATTTCTCTAAGGTTTTATAACCGTACTGCAATTCAAATGTATATTCGGAATTCTGATTGGTTCCGCTTTTGAAACGATCGACGCCTCTTTTGGCATCGGCAAGTCTTTCGTAATAAGCGGTGAGCGTAACGGAATCGTCATCATCTGCTTTGATGGTGTAACCGTCTACGCCGGCAGTCATCTTATAATACATTCCTGCCATAAAAGTTGTTTTTCCGGAACCGCTTAATCCAAGTGCTGTAAATTGATAGCCTTCTCCACTGTTTGCCATAGTATTGCTCCTTACTGAACTGGTAGAATGCAAATGAAATCTTTCCTGTAAATTCTGTAGCTGCTGGGAATTTTCAATTACCAGCAAGTCTCTCTGTCTTGCTTTTATTGTAAAGCCATAATCATCGGACTTGATCGTGACCAATGAACCGGGATCGCACTCCACAAATGTATAAATTGTATTTTTATGCTTGTCCCATTTCGGTGCAAAAAATACTTTTGTAGTAGTACTTGATGTGAATTCATAGTAGCATTGTGCATCATGTTTAAAAAACAATTTTGTGCCAGCTTCTTTGTTCTGATAATTAAATTTATGAAATACAGACTCGTCCAGCACATCGATTCCCATGTCCTCTTCTGCATCTATATCTCCTAGGCGAACTGTGATTTCTTCACCATAGGCTTCTAAGACAACAAAGAGTTTCCTGCCGTTAGAAACTTCATGATAACCTTTAACGATCCAAGAGTGTTTCTTCTTTTTGGGAGTCAGGCAACATTTCTCGTTATTTTGACGCCAGAAGACATCTGCACTGCTTTTTATCCAGACTTTTGCGCCGATTTCAAATGGTTTACATGAACTTTCAGAAGTATTTTGCTTTATCGTACGAATACCTCCTTTTATCGATATTCCAAAAATTATTTTTCAAATGGTGAATACTATTAACCATCACTATCCTCATTATATCATATAATAGATATGATGTCAAATAATATTTACCATATCTTCAAATGAGGGAAACCAATATGTTCAAACTGAAAACCACCTTGGGTACCAACAATATCTGCGGACCGAATTTGATTCGGATCCGGCATGAAAAAGGGCTTTCTCAGCGACAGTTGGCAAAGAATCTGCAAATTGCCGGATATGACGTAGATCACCACTTTATCCGCCGCATCGAAAATGGAGAACGATTTGTGACAGATATGGAACTGGTGGCACTGGCAAAGGTGCTGCAGGTGGAGATCATGGACTTGATTGATCCGACAATTCCCGTGGCGGTGCAGAAAGATTCCCTTTGATTCTATTGTAGCAAATGAGCAGGACAAACGTCTGTCTGTTCAAAGAAATGTTACGGCTGTAATAAAAAAAGGACCGGCTTGCAGTGCAGCCGATCCTTTCCGTTATGATTTCTTGGGAGTATATTTCCGAATTTCTGCAAAACACGTGTCACAGTAGCCTAATCGCTTTTCCCAATGCAGCTGCTGTTCCGGAACGACTTTGCCGCAGCTTTCACAGCGGCAATTGCCGGAAGTGTCTTTCCAGGGTTGGTGCAGCTTTAACATTCGCAAAAATCGAAGCTGCCATGTTCCTGGTTGCAATAATGCTCATAAGCCCAGACAAACTGCATCATGTCCATTTCGTCCTGGAAGTTCGCTGAAGAATACTTCATCAGCCGGTTTACATAGAGGTTTCCGGATTTCGGGGACTGATAGAGATAGATGGTAAGCGGTACAAAGCAGGCATTGTGCAGCTCACACAGATCGATCTGCTCGTTGGGGTTGTCTTCTTCATAGAGCAGCCCAAGCGTCGCACAGAAGTGCTCGTAGTCGCCACGCCCTACAGAGCGAATGCGGTTGATGTAATAGTCCTTGTGTACGATGTGTCCTCTGTCTATAAGAGTAACGTAACAGTATAGCGTTAGTTCTTCCGGACGAAAGCGGTCTTTTTTCAGCTGGATCTTTTCGATAAATCCGGCACAGGGGCGATGCAGCTGCAGCGGCGGAAAACGGCGGTAGTTTTGGAATAATGCCGGAATCTCCCGTTCTGCCTTTTGATAAGAAACACTCTTTATCAGCATGAGATCTCGTTTCAGCTGCAGACGCTGTTCCCTGATCTCCGGAGCAAGGTTTGCCATATCTTTCTCAGTGCAGTAGGTTTCCGGCTGAAACCAGCGGATTTTTTCGTAGCAGTCGTCCAGTCCGAAAGCAATTTTCAGATCTGTATCGCCAAGAGGTGTGATGCTTTCAAAGCCACGGTCTGAAGAAAGGACAGCGGTGCAAGGTGTTCCAATGGCATAGTCGAGTTCCAGCACGTAGTCATTTCGATGTTCTGTTCGATCGGAAAACAGGTCGAACTCCTCGCAGAAATTCTGGAATGCTTCTCGTCCGTTGGTAAAGGGCTTGTTGAAACATTTCTGATGCTTAGCAATCTTGCCGTCGATCGCCAGTGCAGCGGTTACTGTAACACTGGGATACGGTTTTTCCACTGTCTGAATGTCTGTGATGATGCCGATAAATGTGCCGTCTGGGTAGTTGCAAGTGTCTTTCATTGAAAAAATCTCCTTTGTATTGATTTGCAGTTTTTTCTGCCTTTATAGTATACCATGCTAAAAATTCATTTTGTAAAAACGACTTTGCAGGAGGCGATCGTGTGACGGAAGAAGAATTGTACGCAGGTGCAGGTGAGGTTACCAGAAAGTGTTTGGATGACATTCTGGAATCGGAATATGGCTTTGTGCAGGACGATGAGGAAACTTACACATCGGAGTACCTGCTGACCTATCCGTGCAAAACATTTGCAGAGGGCTTGACGGATACGCTTTTGCAGTATGGATTCTCCGGACAAGCAGACGATGCCAAAGAAAAGATCGCCTATGTCCGGGAATGCTGTAAGCAGCGAGGGGTAACGCTCAATCCGGAAGTCATCAAAAGCTGGTTCTGCGGAACTCGTCCCAACAGCGGCGAACGCAGCCGGGACAGTCTGTTCCGGCTCTGTTTTGCTCTGGGATTGAACGACCGGGAAACGGCTTCTTTTTTTCAGAAGGTGTACTTTTCCTGTCCTTTTAATTTCCGCAGTGCAAAAGAAACGGTGATCTGGTACTGTCTGCGAAATGGACTGGAGTATCCGGAAATGCTGTCTCTGGCAGAGCAGGCGGAACAGCTGATAAATGGGGAAAGTACGGCAGAGGAAGAAATGCGCTATGAGCAGACCAGTCAGCTGGAAAATGCACTGCTGCAAGTTGGTTCCACGGAGGAACTGCTTTGCTTTTTCCGGGAAAACCGTCTGGATTTTCAGATGCCCAGAAAGACTGCCATTCACTATGCGAAGTGCTTGATACAGGAAGCCACAGAACTTGCCCAAAATGCAGTTGCAGATCAAAATGAAATTTCCCACCAAAAGCAGAAGTTCGGAAATGTTGATCTGCTGCTGAGTGTGATCTTCGGGGAAAATATGCGGACTTACCAGAAAAAGAGCTCCTTTTCCAAAGAGGCTGTTTTTCCGGAATTGATACGTTCTGATTTTCCCTTGGGAATGAACCTTTCCAGAATCAAACGGGGAGAACCGGTCTCAGATACAATTTTGAGAAAGACACTGATTCTGCTGAACTTCTATTGTTTCTTTGCAGTGCTGTTTGCAAAGAACAACACTTTTGATTCGTTTTGTGCCATTGAGTCCGATTTTCTGGACTTTGTTCATGAAACCAATGACCTGTTGTGCAGCAGCGGTCTGCCGGCTTTGTACGTGCGGAATCCTTATGACTGGCTGTTTCTGCACTGTGCCAATCATCCTTATCCGTTGGAGGAGCTGCGGTCTGCCATGCGGCGGTACTATTTTGACCAGGCAGACGAAAAAAGCACATCACTTTCCACACTGTGATGAAAGTGATGTGCCTGGATCATGTTGCTGTTAGAACATGGTCTTGATTTTAGAACTGCATTTGCAGGTGTAAGTAGAAGTCGCCGCGGTTACGGTGTACCATGCGTGCTTCTGTGCCTTCTTCGGTCAGAATGTTTTGAAACATTCGGTGAAATTGAATGCTGGAAATGCTGCAGGGGAATCGGTTCTCCCGGCAGTAGCTTAAAAATCCGGCATATACCACAGCGGTTCGCTCTGCTTTTTTGTGCTTGGGTTCTGGCAGGACGATGCAGTGATTGTAAAATGCCTTTACCACATTGTGTTCGTTTTTGTAATGCTCCAATGCAGCTTCGCAGGCAGGAGAATAGGTGAAATTGTAATCATTGTCGATCAGCCGTTCCAGTCCGGCATAGGCAAAATTGAAGATGCCCGGGAGTTCTTGCATCAGATCTCCTTCCAGATAAATGTTCTTGTAGAGAACACCCTCCTCCGGTTCTTGATTGGGAGCGAGGTCGTGGAAACACTGTTCAAAGGGAATGATCAGCAGCCGGCGATAGAACCCGTCGCTGTAATCCTTGGTCTGGATCATATCATTTGCAAGGAGAATGAACTTGCTGTGGATCTCTGTGGTATAGGACTTTTCAAATTTTTCTTCGATTTCAATGGAATCGCCGCCGGTCAGTGCCTTTAGGTCAGCTGTGCTGTATAGCTTCTCTGTCTTGGTCTCAGAGGAAATGTTCAGCAGCTTTCGGTCCAGGTTTTGCTTGCCAAATCTTCCGCTGCTGATCTGATCCAACGCAACAGCAGATACATTCCGTTCTCCCAGCATATGCTTGATCATGTTGGATAACAGAGACTTTCCGTTGGAACCGGAACCCAGAAAGACAACAAGTTTCTGCATAATGTCTTCATAGTATAGGCAGGCTCCCATGATCTCCTGAACCAGATCAATCCGTGTCTGGTCATTGTCAAAGAGTTCCTGCAGAAAGCGGAAAAACTGCGGTGCTTTTGCCTTGGGGTCGTAGTCATATGGAATCTGTACCAGACAGAAAATGTCCGGCGTTGGTTTCTCTATCGTTTCCTCCTGTAAATCGAAGATGCAGTTTTGGAACTGCAGGAGTCCCGGACGCATTCCGTTATCTTCTGCATAGGGAACTTTTCGCTTGAAATAGGGGATGTACTCGTTTTCCTGCTTTCGCTTCCAGATATTACAGGAAGCTTCTTCAATGATCGCAAAGAAAATCTTTTTGTATGCGTGATCTTCCAGATATTCATAACACTTTGACTTAAAATTGTAGAAGTAGAGCTTTCCGTTGCAGTATAATGCGTGGACTCTTGTCATTGCATACTGAATAAATACGGTGTGGTCGAATTGAATCTTGCTGCCGTTTTCTTGTGTAAATCCACGCTGTGCCAGCATCTTTTCCTTGACTTCTTCCGGCGGCAGACTGCTTTTCCATTGTTCGTTTTCTTTGTCTTTGGCAATGTAGTTTGTTTCCTGAAATGGTTTCATATGATTTTTTCCTCCTGTTGTAAATTGGCGGAGAGATTTCCGCATGATTCATTGTATCATAGGAAGAAATGGGTTTGTAACAATGACTTTTCAAGTGGTTGTTACAAATGCCGTATGGCGTTGTGTTACGATGACAGCCGGGAGGTGATGGGATTGCAGGAATGTGTTCGCCAGGCAATGGAACTGATCTCTGTTTTGCAAAAGGAGTCCGTTTCTCCGGCAGCTTTTTTGAAACGGCACGCACCATTTTTTTCGGGTATCCCTTTGTGGTCACTGCTCGCACCGGAATGCAGGCAGAAGGCAGTTTACACAGAAAGCAGCTATGTCTACTTGATCGGCAGCTATTTGTATTTTCAATGGGAGAGAAAACCGGTGACATGGCTGGAGCGAAGACGGTTTGCTGTCTTTCCGTCACACTCGGAATTTTATCAGAAAACATTGTGCAGCAATTGGAAAAGGCGATTTCAGACATTGCAGGAATTGCAGGAATACCTTTTACAGATGCCGTCATAAATCAATATCACAACTTTTGAAAAGAGGAACTTACCATGCGAACGCCACTGCCAGTCGGTACACATCTGACCCTTTCCGCCATTGGAACCCAGCATCAGATCACAGTGCAGATTCAGGAACTGATCGGAACAGGAGCCAGCTGTCTGGTCTATACGGCGGTTTGCAGGGACGGAGAACAAAACGAATTCTATCTCCGGCTGAAAGAGTTCTGTCCGGAAAATCTACACCTGATTCGGCAGCAGGACGGCAGTTTGCTTGCGGCAGACGAAGAAGCTTTTCAACGGCAGATGCAAAGCTTTATCTGGGGGTATCAAAAGCAGATGCAGTTCCGGCAGTTTCCGGAAAGCTGCAACAGTATCAGCAATGTCCAGGGCGTTTTTGCCGGAAACGGCACCCGGTATATTGCTATGAACTGTCAGAATAGCATTCCGCTGGAACAGCAGGAACTGTCGCTTTATGACACATTTCGGGTACTGCGTGCAGTGGCACAGCAGCTGGACAATCTGCATCAGCATGGCTATCTCTATCTGGACTTAAAGCCTGCCAACGTGCTGCTCTATCCGGAAACGCCGGAACTGGTGATGCTGTTTGATTTTGACAGTGCCATTGAAAAAAGCCGGCTTTCTGATGCAGTGATCTCCTGTACAGCAAAGTGGGCAGCACCGGAAGTGTTACAGCAAAACCGCAGAAGGATCGGCGTTGCGTCCGATGTCTATACGCTGGGCGGACTGTTGCTGTACCTGTTGTTTCGCCGTGCTCCGGAAGTAAAGGACAGGAGAAGCCGTGCAGTATGGGATGCAGAGTTCCCGGACTCGGTGCTTGCCGGAACTGCTCCGGAAATCAGACGCATGGTCACGGAGCTGCTGCGAAAGACCTTGGCTGCCAATCCGGAAAAGCGGTATGCCTCCTGTGCGGAACTCCTGGCACAGATCGAGCCTTTTCTGGATTCGTTTCGACAGCCAAAGCCTTATCTGCAAACCAAACTGCCCTTAGGTAACAATTACTTTTGCGGACGGGATATCGAATTGCAGGAGATTCATACCCTTTTGCAGCAGGAAAAGTTTCTGCTGCTCCACGGTGTCGGCGGTATCGGAAAAACAGAACTGGCAAAGCACTATGCTATGACGTATGCGGAGGAGTATGACGCCGTTGTATTTGTTCGGTTTCTGGACAGCATGGAGAACACCATTCTCAGCGATACCAATTTTCCCATTGTGCATTGTACACGTTCTGACGGAGAAAGTGATGCGGCATATCTGGAACGGAAATTGCAGGTACTGCGTCAAATCTGTACGCCAAGGCATCTGATCCTGCTGGACAATTTTGATACTGGTGACTGCGAGAACCTGGACTTTCTGACAGAACTGCCTTGCCCCATTCTGGTGACCTCCAGAGTGGATTATGACGGTATTTTTCCCCAGTATGAGGTGGACATTTTGTCTGACGAATCAGCGTTGTATCAGATGATGGCGTACTATACAAAGCGAGAGCCGGACTTGTACACCGATGCCATATTGAAGGCACTGAACGGGCATACCATGGCAGTGGAACTGGTGGCAAAGCAAATGGCACTGCATCAGCTCACCTCCCGTGAAATGTATGAGAAACTCTGTGCAGAAGGCATTTCCGGAGATGACGGCAAAGTGCGTCAGCTGAAAGACAGCACACTTCGGGAAAAAACAGCGTTCCATCATATGGAGATCCTGTTCTCGGTGCTGGATTTGTCCGAATCGGAAAAGCAGGTGCTTCGCTGTGCTGCCCTGGTCGGTGCAACGCCAATGGAACGGCAGTATTTTGAAGTCATCGGTGACTTGAACGAGGCAGAGATCAACAGCCTGGATCGGCTGATTCAAAGCGGCTGGATCTCCGAAGTGTACCAGAATGAAATGCGTATTCTTTCCACTCATCCGCTGATCGTAGAAGTGCTGTGTGAAAAACTGCGTCCGAACAGCAGGGAATGCAAACGAATCCTGATTATGTCAGGTGCCGTTGCCAGTTACATTGAGGAATCCGAGAATGCGGAACAACGGTTTGCATCTGTGCAGTGGCTGGATCATATGGCACATCATATTCAAGGTGATGATCCGGAACTTTCGTATTTCTTCGGCACCATGTGTTATCCGCTGTATCTGGGAGAAGATCGTTATGAGGATGCTCTATGGGCAGCACAGCAGGAACTTCGGATTCTGAGGCTGGAGGAGGATTCCAGGCAACGGCAATTCAATGCACTGTCTTTTATCCGGGATATTGCAGCACAGCTGCATGATACAGAAACCAGTGAAAAAGCGGCGGCAGAAATAGCGGAACTGCATTTATCAGCAGAGGAACAACTCAGCGATCTGAGTGGAATACTGTTAGGGTATATAACCGATCGCTGTGATTTTGAAGGAACGAAATCATGTGTAGAACAGATCTTACAGCTTGCAGAAGAAATCGGAGAGCCTATGAAGCTTGCTTCGGCTTATTCCAATTTTATCTTGCTGGAAAATGCTTATTGGATCGATTGCAATAGTGCGTTTTACCTTGAAAAAACGTTGTTCTACGCAGACCAGTGCTTTGCAGAACAAACGGCGGAACAGGAGCAAGATATATCATTTTGGTCAGAACTGGGGGATATTTATCGGGACTGTGAGCAGTTTTCCCGTGCAATGGCGTGTTATCAAAAAGAGCGGGAATTGTTTCAAGTGCAAATGCAGGAAGAGCCTATGGAGGAAAGTACCAAACTGGTGCAATTTCAAACCGCTGTGGCAGTCTGCAATTTGAAAATGAAACAATTTTCTGAAATGGAAGAAAATTACGAGGAGGCAATCGCACTGGCAAATCAGCTCTATGGAGAGGAGCATGAAGAAACCGGAGAGATCTGGGCTACCTATGCCTGTGCATTGATCGACTGGTACAACGCTCAGCCAAGCCGGGAACTGCTGAAAAAATGCAAAGCTGCCATGGAACAGGCATTGGAAACTTTGCTGGAGCATGATGTGTATGGCGAAGTTAGGATTGCAAATTTGATGATGCGGTATAGTTCTGTGCTGTCAGAATTGGGAGAATTCCAGAATTGTGACATCGTTGCAGCTGAGGCATTGGAGTGCTTTCAGAAGAATTTCGGGGAACTGCATGAACAAATGGAATGGGTGTATCTTATGATGGCAGACAATTACCGCAAGGCAGGGGATAAGGAAAATGCCAAGCGATATTATGACCTGGCGATCCGTGTCTTGCGGGAAAACGATTATGAGACGGACGAGCTGGAAGAACGAGTGGAGGAGATATTGCAGGGGATGTGATTGTTGGAAAGTGTGTCACTTTTTTCACGGTATATAAAGATAAGACCAGCCTGAGGTTCTGCGATTGGGATCTCAGGCTGGTTGTTTTATGGCTTTTTAGGAGTGAGGAAGGTGATGTGCTTTTTGAAAATCTATCCTTAAAATATATTGGAAAATGAGCCAAAGTCATTTTAACACTCGGTTTAACGCACGAAGCGAGCGTTAGCGAGTGTTAAACCAAATTCTATAAATATTCCGAAATTCCATGCTTTTTTCAAATACAAATAAAATTTTTTATCGTTTAACGCTTGCTTTTAACGCTCGGTCGTGTTATAATGAATTTGATTCAATGCTCACCGAGCGTAAAAGGAGTGTTAAAATGAATATTGGATTTCGAGAAAATATGACGATTGAATTCAAGAGCGATCTGAAAAAGTTATCAGATGATGTGATAATTGAAAGTGTAGTCGCTTTTGCGTGCCTTTGTCAATAAAAAACTGAGCCACCTCGCTAATAAAAAAGTGAGCCAGTT